>Ga0209700_105337_pt1 | contig 21766 bp, 10 predicted proteins | sample SiratroredBW_FD_187528 | JGI IMG/M metagenome (GOLD analysis project Ga0209700, IMG submission 187528) | Root nodule microbial communities of legume samples collected from California, USA - Siratro red BW (SPAdes) (version 2) | ecosystem: Host-associated > Plants > Roots > Nodule | place: USA... | reverse complement strand
TAATTAAATCTTAATTTACAAGTCTTGATAATTTAAATTAAAATACTATTACATATTTGAAATAACACAAAATAAAGGGATTATAATATTTCAAATTATATATATATACATATATATATATATATACATATATATATATATATATATACACTATTATTTTAATCTTAATATTTTAGACATAAAATATGAAATTAAAAAAGAAAAGTTAGCGAATTAGTATATTTTTATACGATTGATAAGTTAAATGAGATAAACTCAAAATGTCAATCTACTGAATGGAGTTCAACTCACATTTGCCGCTCCCACTTTTTATCAAGGATAAAATCGCTATTAGAAAATTGTTCAACATTATGGAAGTTCAGTTAGAAACTGTGGGGGTGCAGGAAGAAAAAGACTAGTAAGATGGAAGGTGGTCCATACATTGGCCCAACATTGCTCAAAGTGCGGGGCCTAAAGCCCAAAGGACCAACTCTGCCCAACGATTCCAAGGAAGGAGTGGTTCTTGCACAATTTTAACATATTCTCATTTTAACTTTAAACAAAAAGACAAAAATAGCCTTCATAATAATTGAGATTTTTTTTTTCACTTTGTAGGTTACACAAACTACAATACAATTAAAAAATTATATTTTCTGCACCTTTTACATTGGGGGTTGTACAACCCGCAATGTATTTAAAAAAAATTGGTGTTGCAAGTTATACAATCTGCTCTTGTGATATAATGGTGATTATCGCCATGGAGGTGCAGGAAGAATCAGTCCCAAGGAAGAACCTGTCTCCTTCAAGACAAGTTTTTGCTGCATTCTAATACCCTCTTCCTGCACTTTAATATAACATTTTAATTCCACAACTGTCTTTATGACACACCTATCCGGTTCACTGGCTAAAAAATGAGAACTGGATGACACCCCCATTCGGTTCACATTGCGAAAAATTGACAATCGGATGAGTATGTCGTCCGGTTGTCAATTTTTTGTTAGTGAACCGGATGGGGTGTCATTCGGTTCTCATTTCCAAATCAAAACGATAACCGTACATCCGGTTCTCATACCCCAAATCGGAAAATTTCTCTGTTTGCCGTCAACAACGCCCAAAACCCCAAATCAACTACTCTAATCAACAATATCACTTACTAATTGCTAATAAACACAAAAAATTACTTACATATTACTTGTTTGAAGGATTAATCGAAGATTTGGAAGAATGGAAACAAACAGATGCTGAAACTGTGAGTCGGATGCCTTTTCTTCACAGCAGTTATGCAAATACACAGATCCGTGCCTGGTATACACAGATCCGTGCCTGGTATACACAGATCCGTGCCTGGTATGGAGTGAAGTGGATGAAGACAGCAGTGGGTGCAGCGACACGAAAACTTCAGACAATGGTGAAAATGGATGGAAGAAAAGGTGAAAATGGATGGAAGTAAGGATTTCGAATGTGAGAACAAGATATAGGATAGAAGCTAATTTAGTCTTTACACTTTTAAAGTTGATGGCATAACTGTCATTTTATATTTTGTATGAGGGTGCACGAGCCTTCTTCAATACTGCACATTCAATCGTGTTTCCTATACACAATTTACCCATATCTAAAAATAAATAAAAAAATATACCATTTTAAAAATTTACACTACTTTCAAAAATTTGCCATCTAAGTAATCAACCCAGCCAAACCATTGCTTATTTACCAAACAAAACATGAATAAAAGGAATTAAGCTAAGCTAATACTACTTAATTTAATTAACTTTGCGACACATTCATATCCGTTTTTCTGATCCCATATTACCGCACATAAGAGTTTTCCGGTTAGGTGAATACAAAACCCGAAACCGAGACAAGCAAAAGAGAAGAAGAAAATACAATAGAGTTTCTTCAACCAATTCAGACACTGCACCACAAAATGGAGGCTCCATTAGGTGGATCCGGATCCGGACCCGAGAGGGACAAATCCACCGCTCCTCCATCCGCTTCTCCGATCTCCGTCGTCTCCGCCTTCTGGAAAGGTACCATCGAGACTTCACTTCAACAACGTCTCGCTGATTCTTCCCATTCCGCTCTTTCTAATTGACTTGGTTATCTCTAATCTATGATGCGTTGCCGCATTGTTTCAATTACGATTGTTTCGGATTTTTCTTCGTGTTTTCAGATTTTGAGTTGGAGAAGGAGAAATCTGTATTGGACGAGCAAGGGCTTCGAATTGCGGAGAATCAGGAGAACAGTCAGAAAAACCGACGCAAGCTTGCAGAGAACACTAGAGGTATGCGGAGTTAGTGCTTTCGTTACTGTTTCCGAATTATGCTAGAAACGTATTTAATAGAATTATTATTGTCCTTTATTACGAAATCAGCATTTGATTGAAGCTTCAGAGTTCACAGTTCACCTTGGATACGTATACTTAGCTCTTAGGGCATGTTTTCACAACGGAAGGAGCACTGCAGCACTCTGCTTCTTCCTTGCTCTGAGTTTTTGTTGGTGTTTGTTGTTTGGTGTTTTAAATGAATGTATCTGAGAAATTACACATTATGCTTCATACAGATTTCAAAAAGGCCTCCCCGGAGGATAAGTTAAGTATGTTCAATTCCTTGCTTAAGGGCTACCAGGAAGAGGTTGATAATCTTACTAAGAGAGCCAAGTTTGGAGAAAATGCTTTTCTCAACATCTATCAAAAGCTCTATGAAGCTCCCGATCCTTATCCAGCTCTTGCATCGATTGCTGTGAGTTCTAGGATTTAGCTTACGTTCCCTGTTCTTTTTATTTTTTCAACTTTTTGTTCGTATGTGAAAGAACTTATGCAATGTTTTTGGATGAATTACATATGCATGCACGAGTTAGTTATGTATAATGAATGCACGATTCTCTGATCTAGATATACTGATGTAATTTATGTTTTTTTTTGGCAATGAGCACTGGGAAGGCCTTCCATCTTGGAATGCATGAAACTTTAACTATGTTTCTGTGCCATCAAATTTATGTTGAGACATATTCTGTTTCTAGTATCTCTTTTGTGTTCGTTCTGCCCATTGTTGCTTTAATTAACGCATTTTCATCTTTTGACTTTCAGAGAGTTTGGCAACCATACTTTCTCAGTTTGTATATTTAAAGATTACCAACTTAGGCCTCCATCATTAATTTATTATGCAATTAAACAGTTCCATTTTTGTTGCTTTCTAATTTGTACGTACAATGCTCTTGTGCACTGGCACTTATGTTTTATGTACGACGGGAAAACCATGTGCATGTTTACATATGCTTGTTCATGTTCTGAATTGTACAGGAACAAGATCTCAAGTTATCTGAGCTTGAATCTGAAAACCGGAAAATGAAAGTTGAGCTTGAGGAGTTCAGAACAGAGGCAACTCACTTGAAAAATCAGCAGGCTACAATACGAAGGCTTGAGGAGAGAAACAGGCAATTAGAGCAACAGGTTATTAGTGCTCTAGATCCCCAATATCTTTAAAATTCAATTACAAATTAGACCTAGTTTTCTTTCATGTTTTTTAATTTTTCATTTGAATTTATGTGAATTAGATGGAAGAGAAAGTGAAAGAAATTGTGGAGATTAAACAACGCAGTCTGGCAGAAGAGAACCAGAAAACATTGGAAGTTCTGAAAGAAAGGTATACTTCAATGTTGTCTGCTATGGAGAATTGTTTGTTTATTTAGTTTAGTAAATGCAACAACTGCATTCGGTATATGTAGTATTCTTATTGTTGCAATGTGGACCATTGAAAGAAGGGAGGGGAAGTAAGGCATTGGCAACTTGTGTGAGCCAAATAAACATTGCCTCCAAGTACTACCTGCACACATGGCAAGGTGGTCGGAGGAAGAAACAAAATTTGTTAATGATGTGAAGTATAAGAAGGTCTAACAGGGAAGGAGGGGCAAACAAGGACTAGTGTGAGATTGAATGGATGTTAAGGTCTCTTGAATGACCTTGACTTTCTTTTTTTATTCCTTTGTGTGTAAGTTTTTCCGTTAGCTGTCTGTTTGCCGTGAGTGACGGAGAGTCCATGTTTGTGAGTTCTGTTTATGCTATTTGGAATTATTCCTCTTTTTCTACATTCAAATATGAAATACCTAGGTTCCCATTAGTTTGTCCCTCTTGTTCTGTACATACTGACTATTACTACTATATCAGAACTGTCCTCTGTTTTGGCATTGCTTACCTAGTATGATGATCTCTTTATTGTATGCAGGGAACAAGCACTACAAGACCAGTTGCAGCATGCCAAAGATAGTGTTTCTAATATGCAGAAATTGCATGAAATTGCACAAAACCAGTTGTTTGAACTCCGTGCCCAATCTGGTAATCTAATAGTTTTCATTGCAATTTTAGTTGTACACTTCACTTGAATTTGGAACATTGGTTCTTTCATTACTTGTAATCTGCATATTAAGAGTTAAGACCTTGATTCTCCTGATATTCTAGTATTTAGACCATGATTCTCCTGTGTTCTTGAAAACTTCAGAGGAAGAGAGGGCAGCTAAGCAATCGGAGGTTACACTTCTGATGGATGAAGTCGAGCGTGCACAAACAATGCTTCTTAGTTTAGAAAGAGAGAAGGTGCAATTTACAAACTTTTATTTGAATAATTTGATTGTGAAGTATGATTGTTTGTATTTGTGTTTACCAGTTTGATCAAATTCTTCAATTTTTGCTGCTTTCTCTGTTTGTTTCAGAAGTTACGAAATAGTATAGTGCACTGTCTTTAGATCTATTTATGTCTAGTGAAGATGATTGATGTTGAGGTGGTTGATTGAACTTACAAGATCAGAAATATGATTTGAAATAAATTAGAATAGCACCTATTTTGAGATGATGACAGAACAGAACAGAACCTCAAGTAAGTTGGCTTAGTGATATGAGTTGACTAACAGTTTCTAAAATGGAATCAGATAGAATACAAACTGATTTAAAAGGGTAAGGACGGTAAACCCAAGAGAAAACTTTTGGAGAAACTATTAAGACAAACTTTGCTCTAATTGCTCTTTTGAAAAAGTAGATTTTATAGAGCCTAGTGGCAGACTTGGATCCATGGTGCGACCTTTTTCTTGTGAGATAAGGCTTGAGCTTTTTTGTATTATTTTTTGTTCCATATTAGGTGCTCTGTTGTGTTGTAACTGTTTGTTGCTTTTATCTTTAAAAAAATTGTCACTGCTGCAATAAATTCATGCTTCATATACATCTCAATTACATAGCTGAGAGTCTCTTACAAACCCACAAACCAGAATTTAAGAATAGAAGGAAAATAGAAATCTCCTTTTTCGGGTTTCCCATTGACAAAGGGGTTTCCCTTTCTTTGCTTTCACATCTGAGCTATTTATCTGTTTTCCAATACCAACACTTCTCAATGCATTCTCCTTTCATTCCAAGGACAAATAAACCAGTTCTATAACTGATACTTGTTACTGTTAACAACTCTAACTAATCGATAACAGCTGTGACTATTTTCCTCTGAATCCCATTCCCTTCAGAGTCCTTCTATACTCAAGTGGGAAAAGGAAAAGTATATCGGTAACCAAGGGAGATGGCGTCTTAACACTAAATCCTTCTTTAACTATTCCCTGGGTTTGAGTATTCAAGTATTAATTGATTCTTGTAGTGATCTTGATGGGAATAAGATCTCTGAATTTGAGGACAGAGGTGCCTCCTAAAATAAAGAAGAGAAGGAACTCTCAGATTATATTCAGCATATCTCATAATATTCGAGTACATGGTTATATAGAGGGATGGCAGTGGGGCGGGTACAGGTAGTGCCTACGTGCTACCCGCCTGTCTAAAAGAATTTGTCCCATTACTTGTCCCGCTACCCACCTGGTATCCGTGAGAAAATACTGGTGCACTTTTTTGATTTCTGCGGATATTTTCTATTTTTTAATTCTAAATAAAATTATTTAAAAACAAGTCTTTAAAATATAAGCTCAGATAAAAAAATTAATTTTAAAGTACAATTCAAATAAAATTGCACACTAAAATATCAGTGTAAATAAATTTGGTCTTTCTAAAATACAAATTTAATGAGTTGCATCAAAGTATAAGTTTTAATAAATTAATCCTTTTAAAAATAACTTTAATTTCATAAGGCTAAATAAAAAATATAAATATATAAAATCAGATTCTAAACTATTATTCAATGGTTAATATATCTCGTTAATAACTTTATTTTATCACTTGATTTAAAAAAAATACTCAAATAAAATTAACTAACAATGATTAGCGAGGTTGAATATGTAATACTCATACCAGCCCCATCAACAATTAAAATACCCATATCAATCACCAACGGGTATCCATTATAAATTTTACCTGGAAATATCCGTGGGTCCTGATCTTTTAGTAGTCCATGCCTCATTCTAACAGAATTTGTCCTAACAAATTGCCACCTGCATAATATCAGAATTATATTCTAGAACCACTATTACTGTTTTTTCAGTAATAAACTCATTTAGAGCCACGTTTCTGCTAGACGATCCTTTTGGGCCTGTTGGATTGGGCTTTGATAGTAACAGATCCCATCTCTTGTAAGGTTTGGTAGTTATTGTTGGAAGTTCAAAAGAAAATTCTTTTCTTTTTAAATTTCATTTAATATCCTTTATAATCAACTTCAAAGTTCTATTTACAACCTACCCCTCAATATTCTATACTGTGCTAGTTAAGGTAGTTAAATCGTGAAGGGTTCACAATCACAAAATCAAAAATTGTGGATTTTACTTTATAGTAAAATACAAGGTTGAGAACACAATGTGAAACTTAATTGCATTAATTTTGAATGTTAGGTATTAATGTTCATTTAAGGTTATGTTTTATTTGAATTGATTTCATTTACCCAAGAAGATGAATAGTTGGTGTAGTAGATAATCTGAAATAAATCTCAGATTCACACTTTTTTAAGATTTTATTTGACTATTTGAATTGCAGATGGTAAATACATCCTATGATTACTAGATTATATTTTATGCAAAGGCATTGACTTTAAGCTAAGTATATTTTGTAATTGTCATGCTGAAGGAACTGCTTTATTGATTGGAGTTTCTTGGGTCTTTAATGTAGGGATAGTTATTACTAGCTCATGATCAAATCTTAAAACAACTAAGGCTCTGTTTGGTATGCAAACTTTGGGTGGGAGGGGAAGGAACGGGGGAACAAAAGGATTGGTCCCTTGTTTAGTATCAATTAAGGGTAGAGAGGAAGAGAATTGGATGAGTCTCATTCAAGCTGCTGAGTGCTGATGCTTTTCCATATTCAGTCAGACTTACTGTTTATTCTTGTGATACTTCTGTGTCTGTGCAGGGTGTTCTCCGATCTCAGTTACAAACAGCAAATGAACATACTGATACAAAGAATAGGTATGGCAGTCCTCTTTGTTTTCTATTTATTATTGTTGTTGTTATTATTCGTATTCTGTTATCGATACATACAAAGCAGTAGTAGTTGGGCATTTCTTTTTTCTAAAATTAATATTATCTGCATTTCAAGTTTCTAACCTCCAAATTCTACATAAACATTTTTTTATTGGTAGTTAAACTAAGAACAGAACTTACTTACAGTTCTATGGATGTGATTCGTTCTCTGATTAGACTTAGAGTTTCAACTTGGTAATATGTCTAATTCTTTAATGTAAAGCTTTATCCACATATTAACGAGGTGAAACTCCTATTCTAATTGGAGAACAGCAGCTATTGAAGCGTATGTAAGTTTCACCGTAAACCAAAGATTTTGTTGTAAGTACACTATCCATCTTTAGCATCCCTTTCAAGTTAAGTAACATTTCTGCTCTGCATTTCCTTTAAAGATCCTTTGGTCTTCGTTCTTCCAAACATGATAATTAAAGGCAATCCCAGTTCAAATTGTTCAAATCGATGTTTTCATCAAGAAATTCAGTTTTATTTTATGATCAATTTGCTATTTCTTGGAACAAAGTGAAAGTTGTGGCTGCTTGTTCCAAAATGAGTAAGGTGCTTATTGAAGAAATTATCACAATTCTCTGAATATGCTAAGCAACACACCCGAAGTTGTTGGATATATGGCATTGTTTCTGCTAGTCTTAGCATCTAATTTGGTAATTTTAGCTTTATGTGTTATTATTTTAATTATTTTGTTCAGCTTTAAAAGCTTGTACAACAAACTCTCTTGATAAAATTCAGAGCATGGTTTGTGAAGCAAACTCCATTCTTCACCTTTGGTTTTATCTCTTTCTGTTAACAGAAGTGATTATTTGGACCCCTCAACCTATTAGTCATACAAAAAGTTATTCAGTGGGCAGAGCACCTTGACTTGTTCCTGCTTTCTGTTTATCTGATCCTATATCTATATATGCATACTCATTGATACTGCTCAACTCCTTCTAATTTCTTATCTTTTACACTGGATTACAGTCTTCAGATTATTGTTTGTTTTTATTTTTGCAGTGATAGTTTAGACTCAACTAGTGCACTTGAGAATTCTTTAAATGCCAAAGAAAAGCAAATCTCTGAATTGAACTTGGAACTACACAATATTGAAACAACCTTATCAAATGAAAGAGATGAACACATTAATGATGTCAAGAAACTTACTGCAATGCTCAATGAAAAGGTGATATTTTGGTTTGCCAAAGTCTACAGCAGATCTCCTTAATGATACTTTAATGCATTATAAGTTAGTGTGATTTACGAATATGCACATATTTTGATCCAATATATTCGGTTTCAAATTGGACTGGTCCCACATTAAATGCATTTCAGTTGATACATTAGCAATTCCATCTGCAGCATTACATGGCACATAATTTTGTTCTTTCATGTTCATGAAACTTTGAAACTAATTTTTAACTATTCCAGTCACAAAATTCTCAATTCAAATTGTGGTTTGGCATGTAGGTCTGTGAACTTTTACTTTGATGATGAAAATTTCTTTTCCATTACTTGAGATGAAAATGCAACTTGATAGTGGTCTTCCTTTGTGAAACTTTGTGCATGATACCCTGATTTCCAAGCATTTGTTCTATCTATCAAAGGCTATTTGACTTTTTTATTGCCTTCTCTTGATGTAGGAGGCTGCCCTTGAGGAGATGAAGAAGGAACTTCAAGCAAGGCCTACAGAAAAAACAGTTGATGATTTGCGAAAGAAAGTGAAAATTTTGCAGGTGGTGTTATTGTTCGTTGCATTCTCTTATTTATTATTGTTTTGGTTACCTCTTGTAACTTCTCTATTTAAGTAACTCCTTGTGAGCTATACTTGCAGGCAGTGGGTTATAATTCAATTGAGGCTGAAGACTGGGAAGTGGCTACTAGTGGGGAAGAGATGAGCAAGATGGAGTTTCTTCTTCTTGATAAGAACCGTAAAATGGAACACGAACTAACACAGTTGAAGGTAAGAATGTGATTTATTTAGCAATGGGACATCCAACCCTCCTGCCCCATATAAACAAAGAAAACTGTGAAAAAATTAGTGTGAGAATAAATTATCAACTAACATAGCACTGGCCTTCTTTTGAAGAAAACAAGACCAGTTTCAAAAGGATGCTCTGTACTTCCTTCATTCGAGCATTGTTCATGTTGTGGACTCTAACAATATCATGTAGAAGGATGTTCCTTAAAATGATAACAAGTGTTGTTGCTGTGCATTTCAAAAGACCTTTATTTTTATTATTCAGATTAAGTTCTATACCATTTTCAGGTCACACTTTCTGAGAAAACATCTTTACTGGAAACTGCTGAAGAAAAGATAGCAGAACTTACGACAAAGGTTAATGAACAACAAAAATTGATACAGAAGTTGGAAGACGACATATTGAAGGTTTTGAATAACTGTCTCTGCAACCACTTTTACATATCCCTCACTTTGAATAGAATATGAATTGGTCTCTTTTGCTAATCTCTGTTAGTCTGTTTATGCATTTGTGAATTATGATAAAATTTTGTGCTTATTATTTTTTTAATGCACTAAATAATCCTTTTGATACAGGGATATAGTTCCAATTCAAAAGATCGTAAAGGGAACTTCCTTGATGATTGGGATCTTTCAGAAACAGGAGGGGGTGAAAATTCTGAGGTAGATTCCTCTCTTGTGCTTCCATTCTTTCTGGATTTTATTTATTTCAAAGAATAATCTTGAAAGAAACTAATGTCATGCATTCAGAAGTTGGAAATAGATGCTGCCTGAACTGTTGTTTTCTTTTAGGCTAACAAAAAAGCTTAATCAGTGATTTCTTGGGTGGAGTTGAATTGAGTGCACATAACAATGGAGAAATATAATTCTAATTTCAGATGCATCTCTTAGAGATATAAGCAAAATTCATCTCAAGCCTTTTCCAACTTATGCTTTTGGGATAGCTAGTTTATGGGGTGGTTGAAAGCTTCTTTGACCAAACAATTGATAGATTGATTCTTATCAGTCGCATTTTCACATTGAAGCTTAGATGAACATTTGACGTGCTTTAAATTAACATGCTTTGAAGAGATGTAAAACATTATTCAACTTTTTCTTTACTGCTTGAGCTTTGAGACAAATGGTTTAATCATACAATCTATTTTCTTTGATTTTTTTTAATGATGCCTTTAGGTACAAATGTTGATTTTTGCAATTAGAAGATGAAGATTTTGGGAAAAATGAAAAAAATTATTTTGCTGGATAATTAAGTAGTGCACACACCTAAATATTCTTTTGTATGTAACAGTTCTTTAAAATTAGATTTGAAGAACTCTTAAATTGGCTCTTTTTTCATCAGAATACAGACCAAAGGCAACTATCCTTGGACCAAGATCAGAGCTCAATGCTTAAAGTGATTTGTAATCAAAGAGATCGATTTAGGAACCGCTTGCGAGAGACAGAAGAGGTATATGTATAATCAATATTACCTCATTTATTTTATTTCTTTCTATCTACTATTCTTTAAACCAAAGTTTAGATTATGATATGGCAGTGTAACAAGTGTTGACCTGGGTGAAATTTTCGCTTTTAATAGGAAATAAGGCAGTTGAAGGAAAAGATTGGGATATTAACAGTGGAACTGGAAAAGAGTAAAGCTGATAATGTCAAACTATACGGGAAGATTCGTTATGTACAAGATTATAATATTGAGAAAGTGGTTTCAAGGGGTTCGAAAAAGGTTTTTTAAATTGTGCTTGCATCATTATGTTTCTTTCTTCAAGATCATTTTTTACCTTTTATCCTGAACTTGAGATTTGTTTGTGATTTTTGTTTAGTATGCTGAAGATATTGAAAGTGGTTTCACGTCAGATGTTGAATCCAAATACAAGAAGATATATGAGGATGATATAAATCCTTTTGCTGCATTCTCGAAAAAGGTGATCCAGCTTTCTAATGTAATGAAACTAGGCATTTAAAAGATGGCTCATGCATAATAAGTTTGTATTAGTGTCACGGCTTCACCGCCTCAATGAAATACACATATTTTACAGCTGTGGTGTCTATCTGTCCAAGATAACTAAAAGCCTAAAACCGTACAATAAAATCTTTGAATGAATTTTCTATTTATTTTATCCGTCAAAGATGACTTCTTTATAAATGTTTGTGTTTGTGAAATAACTTGAGTTTTCAGGTGTATTATTGTTGGTATTAAAAAAATTGTACCTGACTTGTCTTTGGTACAGGGAAGATACCTGTTATGTCCCTGATTGAAAATCTATATTTTGTTGGTTAAACATGCATTTAAATAGTTGTTGTTGCTTATTGGAGCTATTAAACACTGGATTCTCTTTATGCATAGATCTCCATCTCCCATTTCGCACCTTACCTAGAGAAGGGAGGGTAGATTGGGACTGGATGAAAGAAGTGATTTGGTTTGAAATATGTAAAAGTTATCTTTCTTGTGTTCTCTTATCAATGTTATTTGAATTTAATTAAGAACTGCTTCATCTATTTTCATTTAATTAGGAAAGGGATCAAAGATACAAGGAGTTGGGATTCAGGGACAGAATTACACTCAGCAGTGGGCGTTTTCTCCTTGGTAACAAGTATGTTTGAATGCTTCTAAAATATTTTTGATATTCTCCAATGCTCCTGTTTTCTTTTACTTAAATTATTTGTTAATCCATTTGATAAAATAATAGAGAAAAAAAATTCTCAGTTCTTTTAATGCATTGACTTGCAAGCTCATAACTCATCATTAATTGTTGGCTTAAATATGTTTCAGCTCTTCATATATAACGGATTTTTGTCGAGTATCCAATACAATTTTCTTTCAAATTGAATACTTAATCAAATTTTTTGGTTAAGTCCTTTTCGTTTCTTTCATCAGTTCTACGGTCCACGTGACCGTTAAGTTGTCTAACATGTCACAAGATATGTTGTGTTGAGTAATGATTTGTATTAAGTTTCTTTTGTTACTTTTATTAACGTTTTCCGTCATCATATAATGAAAAATATATCAATTGTTATGATAAATAAAATATTGAGGAATTAAGAGAGAAATTTAGAAATATTTCAAGGAATTGAACCAAAATAAATATTTCATCTAAGAACTTAAACAAAAATTCATAATTTATTAAGAATCCAATTTAAACGAAAAAATCTATCGGGTACTCAAAATAAAAATCGGTCATATACAGGGACTTGAAGCATATTTAAGTCCTAAATTTTTCGCCGGCCATTAATTTTGAAAAAGGTTACCTTTCATGCTTTCGGATCTCCAATTTCTTGCTGGTTCTGTCAGCCCGAAAACAATGTCTCTTTCCATATTCGATTCTGGTTCCATGACGTTATACAAGTTTGGCCATAATATAAAAGATTAAGGCTTCTATCATCAATTGATCAAAGGGTTTGTCATAATCCCCGAATTTGACAATTGATGTTTTGAGACCTTGGACACTTGAAAGCATGAACTTTTAATATGTTGTGTACACATTTTAGCTACTCAACCTTTTCTGCGGTTTCTTGATGATATAGATAAGAGTTCATATAATCGTTATCCTCATGCTGAAACTAAGGAAATTGGTTGTCGTTAGTTAATTGATAAAGAATCCACTTGCAGGTATGCCCGAACTTTCGCATTCTTTTATACCATTGGATTGCATATCTTGGTCTTCACCTGTCTCTACCGAATGTCTGCTCTCAGTTATCTTAGGTAAAAATATCTTATCACTAATTTCACTGTTATAACTGTTATAGATGGATTTCAGCCATTCTTACCCTTTTTTTTCCTGCAGCAATGGCCGAGAGGAATTCCTTGTTGGAGAAAAAAACGTTGATCTTCCACGTGGACTGTAGTGGATCTGCAACTCAGTTTTCTTTTTCCAGTGATCGATTTCTCAAATTGAATGGTGCATGTGGTCCGAATGCAACTTTTTTCAATGGTCTTTTTGTTGCAGACAAAACGATAACATATTGTCAATATTCAAATATCAAATGTATTGTATATACGACTGTTGTTTTACTCTATACACTGTTGCAATGAAATATAGAGGATTTTTTTGTCCTTGTACACGACAATAGCAAACCACTATAAAGTCGTTCTTGACGGGCCCACGAGAGAAGTGTGGACTGAAAATTAACCAATTTTAACTCAGTATTGTTAATTGAGCATGCATTTTAATGAGTTCCTTGTCTTGAATTTGTCTTAAATTGGTATATATATTTAAGAAATTTATATAAAAACTCACTAATTATACACTATTTTTTTGGCATATGATTAATTGGATTAGTTAATAAATTCAGTAAAGTTTTGTTTTCAGTAACTTTTATACAAAAAATTTGCAACTAAATTGTTTAAAAATCATCAAATAAAATAAATTTATAAAACTAATTCATGCTGTATTGTATGATGCTATTAAAGCATTTATATTTATTATTTATAAAATTATGTGTTGGTGAATATCTAAATTGCTTAAAATTCTAATACATTTTTATTGCAATAATATTCTTAAAGTAATGGTTGAATTGATAATGTGTATTTTATAGTGTTTTTCTTCTTAAGGCGTGTCATGGTTCTTGTGTTGGTCTTATACTATTATAATACACTTTTATTTACTAGTCTTCATGCTAAGCGAAGAGCTGAAGCATTATTATCTTTGTTCTTCCTGTGGTTCAAATATCTGATTTGACAAAGGGACCCTACACACATGGATTTTGGTTCTAAATGAACTAAAATAGATTGAATTGAGTGGAAGCTATTGCATATTATTTTTCTGCAGGGATTTGATAAATACAATTATTGTTAATCCAAAAAGATATTCGCATTTTGTTGAATTAGAAACAAACAAAGCTGTCTTTGAAAATTACCTCAGAACTAAACTCCATTTCATCTTTTTATGGTAAGATGAAATAACTTCTTTTTTTTATGGTAAGATGAAAAAATAAATCATCTTTGATTGTTAGCTCTGGAAGCCACCACACTTCCAAGAAAGTTTGTTGAGCTATTTGATGAAAGAGTCTGCGACATGGTAACTGTTCTATTGATTTTATGGACAGTTCTACTCTTCAATTGAAATTACACAATTCCTTTTTTGATCATATCAGAGAAAATAAAGAAATATTTGCAAGCTTGGTTGTCATGTTCATCTTGATTTTTTTTCGATGATCATGTGCACACCCTACCTTCAATCTGAAAAAGGAAATTGTCAACTTCCTTCAAAATTTTTTTTTTCAAAAAATCTGCCAAATGTATTCTTAAACTTGAAGGTAAAAAGGTTCATTCTTTTTCTTGCTTTAGACTTTGATGTGTGAACAATAAGTTGTCCATATCAAGTCACCTCCAAATAGTTTCGGGAAAAGAACACAACAACTGTGTTCACAGAAAATAATATACTATTGAACAATAGTCTCAAAGTGGTTGGAATAATCAAATTCTCTTTATAAAGTGCTTGATTTTGAAATCAAATTCTAATCAACCCCACTTTTCCCTTTGACTTAGTCTCCTTTTTCACACTCTTCATCATACCACTTTGGATGATCCCAATGTGTAATAAGTGGTCAACATACAAAAGTTTTCCTGTCTTAGAAGACTTTATGGATTTTGTATTATCAACCCAAATTATAATAAAATAATTTTTGCATCATCAAAACCGTAAAGTGAACTATAATTCATTAGCTAAATCATAGTATCAAATAGTAAGGTCTTTAATGGTTTTGTAGGTGAAAAATATAATTAAAAAATGGTTAAAATAGTAACAGACATAATTTTTTCTTAGTCTTCTATGATGTTTTGTCTCAAAACCATAATTTTCTTAGACACATTTTTCTTTAGGAAACAATGGACGAGGAAAAGCTCCATAATTTGAGGCTTATTAATTAGTGGGACAACACGTGCAGCATTTTTACCTGTGAAGCAAGAGATTTTGGAACTTGCATTTGCACTTACTTTATGCAGCATTTGTAGTTGACCAACCATTTTTTCAATGACGTGATTTGATAACTGAAACTCCCTTCTTTGCTTTCACTGTGCTTCAACATCCCAACTACTGCTTTCAATTTTCTCATACATTTTTTCTTCATCCACCCTTATGCTAAGACCATATAACATATGGACATGACACTTTCTAAATGTCTCATTAATATTTATCATTTATTTGGTATCAATTATCCATCAATTTCCTCAATAATTCAATTTTAGAACAAAAATTAACTAATCTTTTTAGTAAAATATCTACATCAAATCATATTTACTTTATCTAGAAAATTTGAATTCAATACATTACTTTGAAGAAAATACAAGTGTAAAACCAATATTTTATTTTGTTCTATTACTTTACAGGGAAAAATCAAATTGTAATGAGTAACTTTTACAGAATTGTTATACGATTTAATATATTTAATTGGATAATATTTTTTTTAAGTTAATGTTAGATTGAAAGTTTTTTCATATAAATGTATATAAACAAATTATATTAATAAAAAAATTAATGTCTAATTTGTATAAATTAAAATCAACTTCATGTATCATCTTTAGAATATAGTTAAACATGAATAATGATCACATTATTATTATTGTATAATTTTAATAATATTTAATACAAATAATTATAACGATGTGAAATTATAATTTGTCAGTTGAATTAGTATTTATTTTATATAAAATTATTAATGAAATAACACTTTTTTAAAGTTATTTCATCCATCGTATTTTTCGTGAAATAGGTTTTCTTATTAAAAATAACTTTTTTATTCTATGTTATACATGTTAATTTCTTATTTTCTGAACTTAAGTTAACAATATAAAACTTGAATAAATAAAAAAATAACATATTAAAAGTTCATCTAAAGAAACAATGGATGTTCTTTATATATAATTTAATGCCATAATTTTCTACGGAAAAGTTAAATCATATCATCAATCATGATTTTTTCTTAATAAACAATCTTAGATTTTTATTAATATGTAAAATACTATAATATCAAAATAATATTACCAATCTTCGTGAAGATTTTGTAATTTATCTGGTTAATGGTTATCTAAGACCTTTCCTTTATCACTCCTAGTTATATCATATATATTATTCAACATTATGTAACATTTTTTATTCTGAAAATAATAGGGTTTTTAAACAAATACAACGACAAATAATTTTTTTTATCTCTAATCATCAATCTAATAAAGAATAGAATAAAAATCTAAAGAAAAAAAATAAAAGAAAGTAATGATTATTTTGAAATAAAATTTAAATAATTAACTTTTTATTTATATAAAATTTTCATTTCAATAATAAAATATGTAAATGTCATTTTAATTTTATCACTTTTACTATAAAATTATTTTCTATTTTCTAGATCTGTAGTTGATTAATGATACCTAAGGTTTTATTTTATAGCCCTTAAATTATTTCATCTACTTCTGGGAGGAACATTATATCAATAAATACTTAAAAAGATTTCGTACATAATACATTTATCATATTTTTAATTAAATTCAACATATATAAATATACATTAAAATCAATAAAATATTAGTTTAACTGGTACCTTTATTTGTTAAAAAGTAAAACTTAGTTAAGATAAACAATACTTTAAACATAAAAACACGTAATAAAAATGATAATTAATAAAAGCAATATACTTTAATCAAATTGAAGATTAAAAAATACTAATTTAATTTAATATAACCATTCAAAAAACTATAGTCTGAAGATTAAAGAAAATGCATAATGTATCTCCATTTTAAAAATAAATTTAAATTTAATACAAAAGACAACAACCTTATCGTACGTAATAAATAACCTATATTTTTTAAAAAAATCTTGAAAGCACTTCCAGCATTGTATCATTATCCTATAAAATAAAACAAAGATAAAATAAAATTGCGTGATTACAAAGAGATTGTTGTAAAAAATAAAAATCGTGACATCTTTTAAGTAAAACAGATTCAAATATATATAAATTAAACTGTGATTTCCATTTTGCTTTTCCAATTAAATCTGAAGTAAATTAATTTTATTCCCTTAATAGTAAGAGCATAAAAAATTCAATATGACATTTGCATACTAAAATGTCGATTACACTGTTAGTAAAATACTATTATTATACTGGCTAATGATGTGAAAAATAAAAAAATAAACAGTTGCAAGTAAAATAGAATTGGCCTTTACTATTATTGTTTTATAATAAAAAAATTTAATTAGAGGAGAGATTTTACTTAGAACAATGAATTAAATTTGTTAATGAAAAATAGAAAAAAAGTAAAATTGCTAAACACTTTGATAGAAAAAAGAAAATGGAAAAATTGAAAGTGGAGTCCAGCTGTTGAAAACATGAGAACATTAAAGGAAGCAGAGGTAGACAGAACCAAACCTATTTAATGCTACCATCCATCAATCCATGCATTATTTGCCCTACAATCACGGGTACCCTACCCCACTCTTTAATGCTTCACCATTTTCAAATTCCCATTCTACCCTTAAAAATAAATAAAAACAAAAATAAAAAATGGATCAAGAGACAAACATCCTCAAATCTCCTTCATTATTCAAATAAAAAAAAATAATTCATAACAAATTCTCACATCACTGTCACATTGTGTGCCATGTGCCCTACATGCAAGGCTTTAACCAACACCACAAAGTACAAAGCAGAATCAGAGCATGAACATTGACTTGGACAATTTCACAATATTCATTTTCATTAAATTAAAAACAACTACTTTTGGATCCCACACAAGGGCACCACCAATTAATAATACAAATTACAAATTATATATATAATTATAAATTACTATTATTCATGTTATTTTTTTTTTCAAAACATTAATAACAATAAGGCTAAATTGGTAAATTCCAAGCCCTAACACTTGTTGGGAGAGAATCCCACTACAGAGTTCGCTAGATCGAAACTGACACGTGTCCCCTGCTGCTGCACGTTCCCTATAATCGACAAAGACGACGCCGTTGGCGCAAACGCGAAACAGTAAGTTCCGGCGCTGTCCACCGGAATCAAATAATTCTTCGCCGGAAGAGCCCAAGTCTTGCCGCCGGTGAAGTGAAACGCCACCGTCGGCACGCGCACCGATTGCAGAGACGACAGGTCGTAGCATGTGTCGAATAGCGCAACGCCGTCCGCGGGACGCAGGTTCTGAGTCATTGCCTTGAACGCGTCGCGCAACGAGTTGTAGCCCTGAGTCCGCAAGCGAGTTATCGCGGTGCCGGAATCGATGATCACCCCACCGACTCCGGACTGGTCGACGGCGAAAGTCTCCGGCGGGATGGAGACCATCTGACCGCCGACACTAAATCCGGTGAGCTCCACGTAGTAGAACGTGTCCACCTTCTTGTTCCTCAGCAACGGCGCCGTGACCGAGTCACCGGGTCGAGGTGAGTTGAACTCGAGCGTGGACGATTTCCCCGAGTCGCGGTCCACTAAACAATACGAAAACGACGTCGCTTTGAGTTGGGAGGTTAATGACAAAGGCCCACCACCAAGCCCAAGAAGCCCAGCCGCCCCAACGAAAAGCCCCTCGTTATCGTGCCCGCACCCGATGGCGACCTTATTAACCGACCCGGACCCGCCGAACGACAGCGTTTCGGTGACGTACTCCCCTACGGTGAACGAACCGTCGCCGTAGGAAACTTGGTAGAGGCATCTCCCGTTTCTGCACGCCGACATTTCAAGGTTCTGACACTGCTGCGCGTCGCAGGTTAATGGGTAGTACGAGGATGACAATGTCGGGTCGAAAACCGGGTCGGCTTGTTGGTAACAATCAGAGCAGGGTTTGCATTGGAGCCAGTTTATGTCGGAGCCTGTGTCTAGTACCATGTAGAAGGGCTTCGCGGGCTGGCCCACGCCGACGCGTGAGAAGTACTCGCCGCTTCCCTGGGAGGTGCCGGAGGAGACAGGCGTGGAGAGGTCTTCGGGTCGGATCTCCGTCTGGGTCGGGTAAAGTTCCGATCTTTTGACGCTTTCGAGTGCCAGCTGAAGTTTGGTCTGGAGCGAGTTGACCCGGGCCGAGTCGCGGGCGAGTCGGGAGAAAACTAGGGTTTTGTAATCTGGGTGTTGCTCATTGAAGAGGGTTTCCCTTGTGTGGAGTTGAAGGGAGAAAAAGGAGGAAGAAGGTGAAATGGGGGTTTGTTTTTGAGTTAAAGTTTGTTCTAGGGCATTTTGTGGGTTGAAGGAGAGGATTTGTTTGGCTTGGTGAAGGGAAGCTGAGATATTGAGAAGGGTGGTGTGTGAAGGAGTGGTGATGGTGCGACAGGAGGTGAGAGATAGGAGTGTGAAGATGATGCAAAGTGGGAGAAAAAAATGAGCCATTTTTGTGTGTTTGTTTAAGGAGAAAAGGTGTGAGAGTGAGTGAGGAGTGTGGAGGAAGAGAGATTGGCTTTATTGAATTGAGAGAAGAAGGCACAGATAAAGAGGTGATGGCATTGCATTACCATTGCATCAGAGTGATTGATTGATTGATTTGTTGGTTGGTGGATGGGAAATTAAAGTGGGAAAAAGAGTTTGGTAATGCATCTTTTGCATTATTATTATTATTGTAAATGAAAATAGACAGATAGATAGCTAATCTCTGATTTTGTTTTTATGTGCATGCAGAGTGGTCAAGTTTACTGTTCCTGGTTTTGGATATATGCATGCTCCTATCAATAATTAAATCATACTGGCTAAGTTCTTAATGCCATCACAGATTCTGAATCAACACTTAATTGGGATTGTTTAGTAGTGGATTTAGAGATAGATAGGGTTAATCATTGTATAAGTATTATTTGTTTAAAATTCGGAACTCTATTACAGAGGTATTGTTAAGAGGTATTTGAGGAGATTAAGAGGAAATATTCATTTATAAAAGTCCTCTTTCCTAACTTCTTTAAAAGTTAAAATGTATAAATAGACTTTTATTTATAAAAAAGGTATTTAATATATTTTATCTTATTTTGTTTTATGTCGATTATAATAATTACAATCATAGTAATCATGTCTATTATTATATATCTTTTTTGCAATGTCAAATCCTAATTCAATTGATTAGAAGTTAAATATGAAAATTAAAGAACATATAGAGAGAATCACCAATTGCATAAACTTCATTTCATTGTCGAATTAGATTACATTGTAAATAATAAGTCCAAAAAAAAAATGAAAGAAATACACTAGAACATAAACACCCACAAATCACAATAAAAAATTGATATAATATTGCGTAAAAAAGATAATAAATGAATCAACCAATAACATGAAAATGACAATCTTATGTTGCAATAAAATAGCAAGAAATGGTGTGAAAAGGCAGAATAGGATAGTATTTATATAGATATTTGTTTTTACTTTATCTAATTGGATTCACAATAACTAAAATACTCATAACTACTATAATCAATATCAAAGTTTATCTAAATCTTAAATGTTACTTCACTTTGATTTGAACCATATGTCCATTTTTTTTAATTATAGAATGATTTAATATATTGTATTTAGTCACATGGGGTAATTATTTACATAATTGGAGATGTCATTATCCATTCCCATGCTCTCTAACTAAAACTAGGAAAATTTCTTAATTAATATAACCTATTGTATTTCTTTTTTTTCTTAGTTTTTATGGTGTTTATTTTAGGAAAAATATGGTTAGTTTACATTGCGTGCAGGGAAATATAATTGGTAAGGAAAGTGAAACGCAATGCAAGTAATGTGTTTAAATGTTTTATCTAATCCTTCAATGAACCAATTTTAGTTTATCTAAGGGTAATAAACTGAATTGAAGACACTTTTAGTAGGCTAGAGTGAGTTTTCTTAATGTTCACATGGCAACTACCTGGGATGTTCATGCTCAATAGTTGCAACTGGGAAAGCTATTTGGGCTACGCAAATTATAAAAATACAAGAATACGTTGAAAAATGCTTTCCGAACAAATTTTAAAAAATATTTTTAGGAATATAAATTTACATTTCAAAAATACTTTTCGAAAATACATTCCAAAAAATCTTTTCCAAAATATAAATTTTATGTTTTGAAAAATACTTTCTAAAAATACATTCCTAAAAGTCTTTTATGAAATATTAATTTTTTATTCTGAATAATACTTTTTGGAAATATATTCTGAAAAATCTTTTCTAGAATATAAATTTTATGTTTCGAAAAATACATTCTAAAATTATGTTCTAATTTTTTTTTCTGAAATATTGATTTTTTATTCTGGAAAATATTTTTGAGAATATATTTTCGGAAAGTATTTTCCAAAATACGTTTTTCCTAGAAAGATGTTTTCGGGATTTTTTAAAACTGATAGGGTGCAGGAAGTTTTTAAATCTTAAGAAGTGAGTTTTAAGTTTTCATGTAGATTTTTTTAATTTACATAAAATAAAAGGATAATGGTATGCCATTAGATAGAAAAAAAAAAAAAA
>Ga0209700_105336_pt1 | contig 21775 bp, 7 predicted proteins | sample SiratroredBW_FD_187528 | JGI IMG/M metagenome (GOLD analysis project Ga0209700, IMG submission 187528) | Root nodule microbial communities of legume samples collected from California, USA - Siratro red BW (SPAdes) (version 2) | ecosystem: Host-associated > Plants > Roots > Nodule | place: USA... | reverse complement strand
TTTTAAGTTGTCACTTAAATTATGATTTTACTTTTTCTTTATAATAAAGTGATGATTTAAATAATAACTTCAGTTCAGTTTTTAAACTTTTGTAGATTACTTTTATATATATATATATATATATATTAATTATAAAAATATAATTAATAAATTTAAAACATAAAATAATGTATAATGTAATTATTAACATAAAAATTAAAATTATAGATATAATTAATAAAATATTTGATTTATATTTATTAATTATAATAGTGATATTTTTAGAGCTATGGTTTAATTACTTAAATTTTCAAGGTATAATTTATTTTTTTAAGATGATAAATGTTTTTAATTTAGACCTATGTTTATTATGTAATTAAAATAAACCTTTGTCACGAGATTCAGAAAATAAGGAGAAAAATTTATTGAAAGTATATTTTTTAATGAAATGGTATAGTTAAATTTAATTTACACCTAGACTCAACATTTTCCTCAATCAACAAGGTATCATTATAATCTAAAGTGAACCTATACACTACCCTGTCATACAATATTTCAGGGTATTATACCACATTTATATGAATTTAAAAGATAAATCTTCACTTTATCCCATCCAAATATACAATGGGTAGAAGAGATTAATTTTCAAATTATGATTTATTTAACCTAACCCTACTTAGATGCAATTATCGCAATTATCTAAAACATTTGAATTGTAGCTTTGAATTGAACTTTTTTCCACAAATAATATAAATTATGATGCATTTCTTTCTCATTTGACCCATGAAACTATAAAACACTTTTTAAATCTGTATAGGTCTTGTTAACGTGAATTAATATCTTTCATTTGAATAGGTAAAAAATAAATATTTTAATAAATAAGTAAAAGTGGTAGTTCTAATTGTCATATATACATTAACTATGTTTGTAATATATTTTATATGCATACTTTGGTAGTAATATCGAATAAAAGAATTATATAATTAGAAACTAAAAAATATAATTTATACTAAAGTGGCCTATGTTTTGAACTAATTAACATTCTTTATCATTGCATAAATATCATATGGGAAAGTAATAATTACATGATAAATAATATCCTATAAAAATGAATTATAAAAAAGTTCAGATAAAATTTAAGTAAAATCATAATAATTTATTCTCGCTGAGGTGATTAAATATTTATACTTTGCACATTTTATTTTGATATGGTTGACTATTATTTTGAGTTATGAATAAATTTTATCTCCAATAAGTACAACCTTATTTCAATTCAGATCGATTTACTGATCACCAAAACTCAAGTAGCCACAAAAAAATGAAGCTAAGTTACTTATGTTTAACTGCACAAACTAACCACAAGAACAAACAAAAAATTAGAAACTTTCACCTACCAATTTTCTTAAAGACTATATTATAAATTTGAAAACATATAATTTACCTAAAACACAATTTGTTTAAAGCAAAAAATGACTTAAATATATATTTTGGCAATTTAAATTAGAAATAAGTTTCCAATACTTCAAATTTAAATTAATTTTATTTCTCAAAATTTGATTTAATTTTTTATCTAAACATGGTATAAATAATTATTATCCCGATAAATAATTTAAAAGAAAAAAAAACACGTGATAACACATATTATAATGAAAACATGAAGACATTATATATATAAGATATTGTAAATTTTTTAATATTGTTCAGCCTAAAAGTAAAATAATGTGATAATAAGAATAAAAATTTAAATAAATTATTATATAGATAATATTTATATAAACAAAGTATATATGACGTGGAGCAGAGAGAATAAAGTACTTTGACACGTTTAAATCCGAATAAAATAGTTACACGTTAGAGCACGCCGCGAATGAGTACAGTAGAAGGCAAGGTAGACGTAATCCGACCCGAAAGAACCGACCCGACCCGTCATGGTTTTTGCCAGTGGGGACCCACCCGTAGTAATATTCAGCGAAACCGACAACAGTGTGCAGCAAATTAGTCTCTCTTCTTCTTCGACACCGGGTTGCTCGAAACGACGCCGTGTGTGTTTCCACTCGTCTTCTTCTCCTTCTTCTCGAATCTCTCTTCTTCTTGCTCTATAATTCTCAGATGGAGCAGCTGAAGACGCTGGGTAGAGAACTTGCAATGGGCTCGCACGGGCAGTCGAAGGAGTTTCTGGACCTCATCAAGTCCATCGGCGAGGCCCGATCCAAGGCCGAGGAGGACCGCATCGTCCTGCGCGAGATCGAAACCCTAAAGCGACGCATCAACGACGCCGACACGCCCAAGCGCAAGATGAAGGAGTACATCATCCGCCTCCTCTACGTCGAGATGCTCGGCCACGACGCCTCCTTCGGCTACATTCACGCCGTCAAGATGACTCACGACGACGCGCTCCTCCTCAAGCGCACCGGCTACCTCGCCGTCACACTCTTCCTCAGCGACGATCACGACCTTATCATCCTCATCGTTAACACCATCCAGAAGGATCTCGCCTCCGATAACTACCTCATCGTCTGCGCCGCCCTCAACGCCGTCTGCCGCCTCATCAACGAGGAGACCATCCCCGCCGTCCTCCCCCGCGTCGTCGACCTCCTTAACCACTCCAAGGACGCCGTCCGGAAGAAGGCCGTCATGGCGCTCCATCGCTTCTACCAGAAGTCTCCCTCCTCCGTCTCCCACCTGTTAACCAATTTTCGCAAGCGCTTGTGCGATAACGATCCCGGAGTTATGGGCGCTTCTCTTTGCCCTCTATTTAATCTCGTCTCCGACGATGCTAATTCTTACAAGGATCTCGTCGTTAGCTTCGTCAACATTCTGAAACAGGTCGCAGAACACCGGTTACCCAAGACTTATGATTATCATCAAATGCCTGCACCGTTCATTCAGGTTAAATTCTGCTTAACTTTTTGATAAATTTGTCCCTCACGAAGAAAAAAAAATAAGAAACTAAAAATGATTATTTTTTACCTTAAATTAAACTAAACTAGGAAGATAGGTTTATGGGGAAACTTGTCCTTTTAAGATTATTTTGTTTTTGCATGTTACTTACTCATCCTCTTGCTTAAACTTGCTACTTGTTGTGTTTGGGTGTTTAGATTAAGATGCTGAAAATTCTGGCATTGTTGGGAAGTGGTGACAAGCAGGCTAGTGGACACATGTACACCGTGCTTGGTGATATAATGAGGAGGAGTGATTCGATGACCAACATAGGGAATGCTGTTCTGTATGAGTGCATATGCTGTGTTGCTTCTATATATCCCAATCCTAAGTTATTAGAGGCTGCAGCGGATGTGATTGCTAAATTTTTGAAGGTTTGCTTTTTATATATTTTTGGTTAAAATGTGTTTTAAGTTTGCATGCAATGTGATTGTGTTAGTGGATTTGGCTATTATGTGTTACGTATATTTTGTTGTCATGTGGGCAGAGTGACAGTCATAATCTCAAGTACATGGGCATTGATGCCCTTGGTCGGTTGATAAAGTTAAGTCCACATATTGCAGAACAACACCAACTGGCCGTCATTGACTGCTTAGAGGTGAGGGATGTTCCTCATAAAGATGAGTTTATTGTGTTTTTTGATAAAATTGGAACATTTAGCTTATGTGTAGATCATTCGATGCTGTTTTACTTCATGTTTTCATATCCAGTCTGCAAGTGCAAACCAAATCATGATCAGTGTTGCTGAATTTCTGTCTTTTCATGTTGGTTTAGACTGTAGACTGGGATTTTCATGTTGTAGAAATTCCTTGTGAAGAGTTGCTGACAAATTATAGCTAGAGGATAAACTAAGGTTTGTCAGTGCACAAGAAAAATGAATTAGACCATCAGGCTATCGTGACTGTTACACCACTGTTATAGAGACAGTAACATGTACTGTGGACTTTTAAAGTATGGTTTCACAATTCAGTTTTAGTTAGAGTTTCCTCTTCAAACAAGTCTGAACCTTTTCTCCCATCAATGCTGAGCTGTTGGTACTGTAGTTATTTGAATGCTGGTCTGTATGATGGTATAATATCACATACAAATCTGTTAAGGTTCCCCAGTGTTTAGACTTAAATCTGATTTTTTACATGAAACGGCCACAAAATGAAAAGAAAAAGAAAGACTGATCCATTACTAGATACAATGATATAAAATTCATATATTTATTTGACACTCCTCAAGTTGGAGTATATAAATTGTATGCTATAAGCGTGAACATGTAAAACGAATTCAAGTTTCCGTCAAGGATTTAGTCAAAATATCAACAGTATCTAAGCTGATAACCTCAGTAGTACTTTCCTTAGACACCAACTTCTACCTTACAAAATGACAATCAATTTCTATACGTTTAGTTGTCTCAGGAAACAATGGATTAGAGGCAATGTGGAGAATAGTCTATTATCAGAATACAACTTCATTGGCTCAATTTCACAAAACTTTAGTTCTTGATGGAGTTGTTTGATCCACGCCAACTCACACGTGGCTAAGACCATAAACTTGTATTCTGCTTTTGTACTAAAATGAGCAACATTATTCTGTTTCTTGCACCTCCAAGAGGTAACATTTCCTCCAATGGATACACAATGCATTGTAGTAGAGCTCATATCTACCTTACCCAATCAAAGTCACAATACGGAGAAATTTGAGTATCTCCTTTATCCTTGTACACAATAGCCCTTGCTTGGAGTCTTCTTAATGTACTTGAGAATGCAAATCACAACATTCCGATGATCAACACGAGGAGCTTGCATAAATTGACTAAGATTCCCATTGCAAAGGAAATATCTGGAAATTGTTAGATAAATTAGTTTTCCAATCGTTCTCCAATACCTTTTTGGATTGAATTTGGATCACCTTGCTTTGCTATTAACTTCTGATTTGGACCCATGGGGTGTCAATGAGCCTACAATCCATCAGGCTTGTTTTTTTCTAGGATATCCAATGCATTCGTTCTCAATCTCTTCCTTGGATTGAACCACCTCTATCCCGAGAAGTATTTCAGATAGCAAATATTCTTGGTCTAAGAGAGACTGAGTAAATGTTGTCTCAATTGGGAGACTCTAGTAGCATCGTTTCTTGATGACTTTATCATCAGCATCAACAATAAGGTAAACACATTTTCCATGAGAAGTGTGCCATAAAAAATAGAGCAATATGGTTCACTACCTTTCTTTCCAAAATTATGCACAGCATGGCTAAATTTTCCAAAGCAAGCTCCTGGAGATGTTTAAGCCCATAGAGAGGTTGATGAAATTTGTAAAGTAAACTAGAGCCCCCTTGACCAATGAATTCAGAGTTTGCTCCATCTAAATCTCATTGTCCAACTCATTGTGAAGAAAGACACTTTTAATGTCTAACTCATGAAGAGGCCAAAACAGCCATGTCAAGGAAGAGGTGAACAATATTAATCTTGGCCAAAGGGGAAAATGTATCTCATAATCAAGACCATATAAGTGAGTATAGGCTGCTGCTACTAATTGGGCCGTAAAACAATTAACTTACCTTTAGGACTGAATTTAATAAATAGCATATACCCATTTACAATCAACCACCTTCTTCCTAGGTGCAAAAGGAACCCAACTCCCACCTATGTTCAAGAGACTACTTTTAACAATCATGACTTGTCGCCATTTAGGGTGATTGAGTGCTTCATGTACATTTTTGGAAATAGTAAGAGAGGATAAGGAAGAAATAAAGAAAGTATGATGAAGATAAGCAATGATAGAAAAAAATTATACTTAAGATGAGATTTTTGAGTAGATCAAATCCTTTTGTAAGAGCAATGGGCCAAGTGAAGTTTCATCATGAGAATGAGACAAGGAAGAACGAGTTTTCGTATGGCAAGTTGATGAAGAAGGACAAGGATTAAGAGAGTCTTCACGCAATGTAAGTCTAGCTCTCTATGTCCTTTGTTGGTATGTAATGAGAGGAGGTGAAACTATTTGAACTAGTTGGAGAATGAGGTTGATCATGTCCTTGCCTTTGAGGTGTGAATGGATTTGAGGACTAGAATATTGTAGAAAGACACATTTAATAACTCTTGCAGAAAGTTTGTCTAGACTTACAGAGATGTCATGTATAAAACCTGTGCAACCAAAGACCAGAGGAGAAGCACGATGCAATGGTTCATTGGAGAAATGATTGAATAGGAAACTTATTTTCAAGGAGGAACAGTCCTATTTAGTAGAAAATTGGAACAGTTGTATTAAACATTAAGGTGTGTGTAGTTTCAACTAGTTTTTTTTTTTTTTTTTTTTTTTTTTTTTTTTTTTTTTTTTTTTTTTTTTTTTTTTTTTTTTTTTTCTTTTTGCTATTCCATTTTATTGATGTGTGAGAGGACATGTGGATTGATGCAAAATGCCTTTGGAGGATAAAAATGAGAAAGTTCAGTACAGAAATATTCTGACATTATCACTTCTAAGAATTTCGATTATTCTTTTGAATTAGTTGTTAATCTCACAGAAGAAAGACATAAAAGAGACAGAAGGTTGATTTTTCATTAAATATACCCAAGTGCATTGAGACTATTTATCAATTAATGTTGCAAAATATCTGAAACTGAAAGATGTTACATGATCTAGATCCCAGATATCTGAATAAATTGTAGAAGAAATCGAGTTACATCTATTTTTAGTTTGTTAACCAAAGAGGACTGTGTATATTTGCCTAGTTGATACAATTCCAAGCCTAAAGTTTAAGACTAGGAGCCATTATTTTAACTTTTTTGCTTAACTTAGATGACGCAAATGATCATGCAAAAAGCTTTGGGGGTGAAGCAACAAGACTTCACAGAGGTGTTGATCTCCAATAGCAAAGGTGTTTTAATTCATGTGCTACACCAGTCAGACGACTATTATGATGTTCATATATGACAAAGGATTTTGAATATAATTATGCTTTTGTGCAATTTAAGGTGCAAGTGTGATCTACAGAGATAACTAGGGCTATTAAGAACAAAGTTTAAATTTGAGGAGAAAGAGGAACTTGACTGACTTCTTGGGATGAAACTTTGGACCTATTAGCTAGGGTGACTAGGTGAGCGAATTTAGGTGAAGAAATAGATGAAAACAAGGAATTATTACCAAAATTATGGTCAAAAGCTCTTGAATCAACAGTCTATGAACCTTGAATCTCCATTGATTGAGAAATATAGGCTGTTGAGACACTTGAGGTTTGACACCAAAGATGATTGGGCATGGTTGCTGAATTTTATTCTAAGATATTTCTGATACTGCTCATAAAAAATTGTTTCAGATTTGAGCAAAGGTGCTGCCTTGTTAGGAATGTTGTGTAAAGAATAAAACATTTCTTGAATATGTCCTATCCTTTTACAATATGAGCATCGGAGATTACTGCTTCTGCCACCACATCTTCATCGAATTCCACAGCCTCCTCTTTCTGGAGTAATACCATTTTTGAAAATTCAATAGTTTTAGATGAACTCCTAATTTTTTTCAAGGTTGGAACACTTCCTCCTTTATCGAGTAGATCCCATTGTTGAAAATTCAATAGTTTTAGATGAACTCCCAATATTTATCAATGTTGTAATACGAAGAAGACGTGATTGAAGGAATTTCATGACCTGTCAAATTTTGGTGACAAATATGATTAAAATCTGAATTGATGGTATGCAAGACCAACACCATGCACAACTTTTCAAGTTTCTTCATTTCACCTACAAAATTTTCTTCCAGAAATAATTTCAATTCTTCAGCAGCAGATTGAGCTTGAGCAATTAAAGAGACTTGTCATGATCAAATTGCTGGAAAGATGCCAACTTTTCAGCTGAATCATACAAGTGTTGGTTATCGTTGGCAAAGATATTTCAAACCTTTCTCCTAAAGGGTTTATTTGTTTTGGAAGTCCTCAAGTTTCCTCAAATGTTGGGCTCCACAAATTGCCATAACAAAGCACAAAGTTGGAAATCAAGCGTTTTCCTCTGGTGTTGACTGTCTGACGACACTTCAAAATCTATATGATCATGATATTCCTGAGCAAGGAAATATGTCATAGAAGTTGACCAAGATAGGTTGTTTTGTCATCGAGTTTCTTAGAAGTTGAGGTTGGAGTTCTAGAAATGGAAAAAACAGCACCAAAATGAGCCATGTTGCAGGAGCATATAGAAAATGAAAGCCAAGGAAGAAGGGGAACTTAGACTCACTTTCCAAACAGAGAAGACAAGGAATGTGAAACAGTTCTTGCCTCTGGGACCAGCTAAAATGAGTTGTGTTTGATTAGGTGGACTGACCTTTGGTTCTCCAGAAAAGTTGCCAGCGGCAGATGGTGGCCAGGGACTGGAATAGCAGGGTGGGATTGGAACCTGCTCTGATAACAACTTAAATATGAAATTTGGAGAGAAAAACTTAGGTTGTTCACTCATCTTTAACATATATATATATATGTGTGTGTGTGTGTGTGTCAACATTTACTAACCTGTTACTAGTCATGATTCTGAAGGGATGTATTTTAAATTTTTTGTCCATTGATGTATGAAACCTATCAGATTTTGCTGAAAGTACCCTGATTATGTTTATCACATAAAATCACAATGCTCTCTGTTGTTTACATAGTTATATCTCTGTGCATAGTTCCTGATGGTCGTGCTTGATTTTGGAATTCTGATTAAATATGATGTTATGCAGGACCCTGATGATAGTCTGAAACGAAAAACTTTCGAGCTGTTATACAAAATGACCAAGTCTTCCAATGTGGAAGTGATTGTTGACAGAATGATTGATTACATGATTAGCATAAGTGATGACCATTATAAAACCTATATAGCATCCCGATGTGTGGAACTTGCTGAGCAATTTGCACCGAGTAATCATTGGTTTATACAGGTAATTGAAATAGTTGCCTCAACATTATTGATTTTACATAAATTCATTGTTAGCTAATAATATCTGCTATTATGATTATGCAGACCATGAATAAAGTTTTTGAGCATGCTGGAGATCTTGTTAATATTAAGGTGGCACATAATTTAATGCGGTTGATTGCTGAAGGATTTGGGGAGGACGATGATGCTGCAGACAGTCAGTTGAGATCATCTGCTGTATGTTATTTCAATAATTGCACTGCTTTGTTTGATATTTCCACTGTGTGTGCATAAATATGTTACTGAATGCAAGCTGTTTCATGTAGGTCGAGTCATATTTGCGCATTATTGGAGAGCCCAAGCTTCCTTCTGTGTTTCTTCAAGTACTTTCTATATCACATGCTTTGGATTTTCTCTTCTCTTTTTGATCTGGGAAGAAATTAAATGTGTTTGTTACAATAACTTTTAAGCACTGACTACAGGTCATCTGTTGGGTTCTGGGGGAATATGGAACAGCGGATGGAAAGTATTCTGCTTCATACATCAGTGGGAAGCTATGTGACATTGCAGAGGCATATTCTAATGATGAAAATGTTAAGGTATTTATTGACATCAGTATCACAGTAACGTGATATTGATGTGAAATTAGGCATAGTACACCAACTTATGTTTGAAGCTTAATGTAACATCCATTGCTATTTAGAAAATGCATCCATATGGTAAGAAGAAATTAGTCAAATTACATTAGAGTTGTTGGTTTTTTTAAAACTCTTTTTGTTGCTCTACTTCCTCTATTTCTTCCTCTCTATATGTTTCAACTAATTCAGTCTTTAACGGTGTTGATAAATAGTGGCTATAGCGGTGCTAAAGTGCTATTGTATTGCAAAATTCCTTGACCTTGTATTTCGATTATGAAATTTAAGAGAGTAATTCATTTTTTTTAATGATTTTACATGCTTCGTGGTGAAGTAACATGTTTAAATATGGAATGTAGAAAGAAGTTGAAATTCTAGGAATTTATGAATATATGTTGATTACTTAAAATTGAAGAATTTCAAATTCTACGAAAATGGTGAGAATTTGAAATTCTTGATGCTCTCTCTTGCTCGTCTTCTCTCTATCTCATTTCTCTCTTCATCCTCTCTTTTATTATCTCCATCTCTCTTTCTTTGTTCTCTTTCTTTCTTATTTTTCCTTCTTTTCATTCTCTCCTCTCTCTTGCCTTTCTCTCTCCCTCCACTTTGTTACTCTCTCCCTCCATCTCTCCTCTCTATCAAGATTGACGGACAAATGTCAATATTTGTACTTTTTAATTATAAAATATTATCTAATATTAATTTATTTTGACATTGAATATTTAAAAATTTACATGTTTATTTCCATAAAGTTTTTTATTAAAACTATACACACGCACACACATATATGTAAAATAACAAAGTAGAAATTTAATTGTCATATCCGAACTAAGAATCTAAAGTTTAAGAAATTGAATTTATTAATAATAAATTGATTAAAAATAAAGAAAAATGAAATAATAAACAATGCAAATTCTAAGCATTCCAAATTTCTTGAATTTTCAGTAAATATCTCATCCACAACCTGAATCTGCAATTGCAATTCCGTTCTGGTTCACCTTCCACAAAAGTGGCTTTTGCTGTTGCTATGGGTGCCATGATTGCAGCATTTGTACAGGCCTCACGCTTTTTGAGTAATGTATGATTAAACTGCACGTGACTCTTTTCCACTCCTCCACTCACAAAAAATCTGTTAAACTTATCCCATATGGAAACTCTGTTCACAGCTTCACATGAATATCCAGGAAGGACTCCTCCATGAGCATTTATCCACTTCTGCGTCCTCCTGAGTCACCTCTAGGGAGTCTTTGGTCAATTGAATCTTTGAGTTAATAATAAATCATTTTTTATTTGCATATATATATATAGTTAATAATTGATATATACCATATTTCAACTGCTATTTGACTTCCACTATGTGCCTGTGAGGCCATAGCATTATTGTTGCATGATGTTGCCGATTATTGGATTTCTGCTATTTCTGTGGTCTGCGATTTATAACAATGCTGAATAATCAAGTATTTCACTTAATTGATAATTTAAATGCTTGCCTGTCCAAATCTATGCATAACTTGTGTCAATAAGCACTGTGTTTGGCTTAATTATTTAAATCGAGAAATACATGGATATTCAGGAATTGTGTTCCATTACATTTCATTCCTGATATGATTTAGACGAGCGTGCAATAATTTTTGCCGTGTTTATTCCCGTTCAGATGAGAACATATATATGTTAGGTGTTTTATCATGTTTCTAGCATTAGTTTATATGGTGATAGTGTGTTTTATGCGAAACTTCATTTTATCATTGAACTATTCTATTCTAGTTAGTTCTATTGTATCCATCCTATGGCTTGCTCTTATTTCAATTTGTCAGATTGAAAGTTTTCAAATTCGAACTAATTTATTGCATTTGTGAAGGCTTATGCAATTTCAGCATTGATGAAAATTTATGCGTTTGAAGTGGCAGCTAGGAGGAAAGTGGATATCTTACCTGAGGTATGTGTTGATAGACTAGGTTCAAAAATACGAATCTTTTCTTCCTCACGGGCTTGCTGTGATAGTAATGATAAATGAATGATTGAATTTTGAGGGCTACATAAAAACTACCCCTCATATTGTATGTTATCTTTGCCCATCTTCTCATCATGCAAAGAATCCCACCTTAATAAATTTCTAGATGTCCTTCATAGGTGTTTTCCAATTTTACAAATGGTATTTTAACCTGTAGAATTCTATTTCTATGGTTTGTAATATTTCTTGGGTGATAATCTAAAATAATAAAGTTGAACCATAGGAACATGAACATTAGATCTTAAAGTTTTATTTATTTTTATATAAATTCCCTTTAAACATGTCTTTCTTGAGTTGAGTTATATATGTTTGTGAATTGCAAGCTCGTTTTTTAATGATAAAAGTGGCCAGTGACTGTGGGGTTTCGCTAGCTCAACTGAGACTCTCTGATTAAAAATTTTAAGTACTCAGACAATCATGAAAATATTTTAGAATACCTGGCATATCTTCTAAATTATTTGTAATTTGTTGAGTGTATTGTTTATGACTCAAGCTTATAGTTTACTGATGCTCTTATTATTTGTATTAGTGTGCTCAGGCTTATAGTTGTAATGATATACTAGTACTCGACCAAATTTTTGATATAAATAGGATCATTGATTTAGCATTTTGTATGACCATTTCAATCTAATATTTTTCACTGTTGTAATTGATAGATTAGTTTCAAAGTCCAATTTTCTGGATGGGATGTTCATAGAGAAGCAAATTCTGTTATAGTTTACAAGTTTATGCTAAATTTGATTTATGCTTTATTGATATGAAGAGTAACTCTTTCTTGTCTACTTGCAGTGCCAATCTTTGATTGAAGAATTATTGGCATCCCATTCTACAGATTTGCAGCAACGGGCTTATGAATTGCAAGCACTTATAGGTTTGGGAGCACAAGCTATTGAAACAATAATGCCAAGAGATGCGAGTTGCGAAGATATTGAGGTTTAATTCCAATATATAATCTTCTTACCTGAAATTATGATATTTTAGCTGTGTTGATCTATAATGATTTGCACTTTTGTGGAGTTTAACACATGAAACAAAGCAATCAAGGAAAACCTTTAGGGATTGTTACATATATGAGTTGATTAGGTTAGAGATACCAAATATTTCCCATTACTAGATATTGATTTTGTTTCTTATTATTGTATCTCCTCATCATAAATAAGAATACTTGTGTGTTCCAAACACACAGAGTTCACTATATTCATACTCCTTTTTAGCATCAGCCAAGAGGAACATTTGCAACATTTAAGAGTAGTGCTGGATGTTTTGGCACAACATGATTTAAGAATAAATCGGAAGAAATGCATTTTTGAGCAACCAAGTTTGGAATATCTGGGACACATAACTTCGGCTGAGGGTGTAGCAGTTGACCCAAAGAAACTAGAAGCTATGTAGTTGTGGCCAGTGCCAAAAGCATAAAAGGGTTGAAAGGATTCCTAGGCCTCACGGGGTATTAGATATTAATTTTGTTCCTTATAATTGTATCTATTGTTCATTATAAATAAGAATACTCATATGTGTATCAGACATACGAAAATACTCATGTGTATCAGACATATGAAATTCATTATATTCCTTCTCAATTTCTCTGACCTCAACATGGCGCTAGAGGGGTACCTTCTTACAAGAATTGTTTTGTCATGAATCCTTTCAATAGGGGTCATTTAGTGGTTTGGATATGATAGTATAAGATAAGATGTAAGGATAGGATAAGAATACGATAGGATAATGATACTATAGGATAAGATGGCAATAATGATAAGAATGATGGTGGTTAGCGACTGTGGTGTGGTAGTGATGCAAATGATAATGGTTGTTGTGATGAAGGTGTGATAGTAGAATCAATGTATATGTGGGTGTGGCAACAACAACAAAATTGGTAAGAGTGGTGTTAGTAACAACATTGGCTGCAATGATAGGAGTGGTGACGAGATAATAAGGATGATGATGGCATGAGCGTTGATGGTGATAGTAGTGGATGTAATGAAGGTGGGGGTAGTGTGAAAGTTGGAGAGAGTTCAACTATCCTATCATGTTGCCTTCTAACCCACTTCTCCCTTAGGATAAAAAGAAATCATATATTGGTCGTGCACTAATCAGGATTATCCTATCCTATCCTGGCCACCAAATGGATCCTTAAACGAATCAAATTCAAGCATCCATTGGTGTAGTGTTTCTTGATAAGATTTTCTTGCTCATTTCTACAAGTCATGTTTTCACCAACTTCAACAACTCCAACAGTTTCAGTGATTGATAGGTGCCTTGGTTTGCTATGTGACTTGAAAGTTCCTAGTTTATTCTTAATTCATTAATCAAATACCACCCGAATGCAAACATCAGAAAGAAAAACCAATCAATTTTCTAAATATATCTTTCTAAAACTCAACACTTAGTTTTAGAGACAGACCCTGAATTGCTCTCATTTTGTTAATGTCTTGTTCATTTTCACTGAGTTCTTATATATTTATGTCTCAATTATAGGACAGATTCTAGATAGCATCTTTAATGCCTGATGTGAAATTTAAGTTTTTGAGGGTTGCAATACGAGCCTTTGATTTTATTAGTCATTACTTACAGAGAATGTAGTTGTTTTGTCAAATTCAAGCCTTCACCTTTTTGGAAACAGGTTCGCAATAACATTGTACTTTTTTCTTCCTCGAAGTAATATATAGGACTTGCCTGTTTTTAGTCTCCTTATGTGATATGATTTACATTTTCTTTCTTTTTCATGGGAAGGATGGTAATGTTGTTGGTTAGATACAGTTTATGTTCGCATAATTAATTTCTGATAGGAAATAAATGCTACTTGATCATGCAAAATATTATTTGAGGGACAGAATGCATGAAGGTTGATGGGATCGAAATGTATTTTAATTTTCTCATAGCTGCTTATTTGTTGTTTTGCTTAGTGGGATTTGTCTTGTTTACAAACACATGCAGTCTTGATTTCTTTTTGACAAAAGTTGAGATTTAAGCTTCTGTTCTTTCCAGATATTTATTCTGGTTTCTTTATGATTGTTGGCTAGTGGTCTTGATTAATTTGCGTCAAAACAAAAAATTTTCAACCATTTTGTTTTTGATATTCATGTACTGCATAGCATTTTCGTTTTCTAGTATTCAAATTCATTTAACTAAATATAGCAGGTGTTTTGCTTGGCTTTATGCATTTAAGTTATTGTTTTTCTGCCGCAAGTTCATTGACATGATCTATATTGCAGGTTGACAAGAATCTTTCTTTCCTCAATGGGTATGTGCAGCAATCTCTAGAAAGGGGTGCTCAACCCTATATTCCCGAGGATGAGCGCACTGGAATGGGGAATATAAACAATTTCAGAAGCCAGGATCATAATGAATCTTTGCAGCATGGTCTAAGATTTGAGGCATATGAAGTTCCGAAGGCTCCAATGCAACCGAAGGCTTCTCCAGTTTCATTTGCATCCTCAGCGGACATTGTTCCCGTACCTGAGGCACTTTCTTCCAGGGAAACTCACCATATTTCATCAGTGGGATCAACATCAGAGGCTGGATCGTCAGAGCTGAAGCTAAGGCTTGATGGTGTTCAGAAGAAGTGGGGTAGACCTACTTATTCGTCTTCAGCATCATCTGCGTCTGATTCTTATTCTGCATCCCAAAAGCCAACAAATGGGCCAACGCATGTGGACGGTGCTACAGCTGTTAATTCAAAAGCACGCGATAGTTATGATTCAAGAAAGATGCAGGTTGAGATTAATCCAGAAAAGCAGAAGCTTGCTGCTTCATTGTTTGGTGGTTCAACTAAACCTGAGAAAAGATCATCTACAAGCCATAAGGTTGCAAAATCTAATGCTGCAGACGGAGCTCAGGGATCAAAGGCTGTTGTACCCAATGAAGTAGGTGTGGAAAAAACAATTCATCAACCCCCTCCTCCCGATTTGCTTGACTTGGGTGAATCAACTGTGACTACCGCTCCTCCCCCTGTGGATCCATTCCAGCAATTGGAAGGACTTTATGACCCAAGCATTAATTCTGGAACAGCTCATAATGTAGGTGCTACTACAAATGCCACTGATATTATGGGATTGTATTCGGAGAGTACTGGCAGTGGTGGCTATTCTGTACCTGTAAGTGGGAATAGTGCAAATCTTTTATCTGAATTGTCAAATGCAGCTGTAAAAGCTACTAGTGGAGAAACAATTACGACGCCTTTGCCCCAATCTATTAAGGGTCCAAATGCTAGAGATTCTTTGGATAAGGATGCACTAGTGAGGCAGATGGGTGTGAATCCCTCAAGTCAGAATCCTAACTTGTTCAGTGACTTGCTTGGCTAATCTGTTTACTAATCCAGTTCTAGATCACGATGCTTGAAGATAGATTGCCTCGCGACTTACTGCTTTGTCGAGTTGCCTGAAACAGTTTGCTGTCTGATATACTCGCAATTGAATAATACAAGTTATTATCAGGCATGGATAATACGAGTTTCTCCTCATCGTTGTTGTACCAAAACTGTATTTTTTTAAGCTTAATGTGCAGTTTTCCATGTCCATAGGATGTTTTTTGAGCAATGAGAAGTTTGATACTGCTGCGGTTAATAATAATATCAGTTTGATGATGTGAATGACATTTGAAGTTTTCAATTGTGAGATCCAAATCAGATTGTACCTTTGGGCTTTTTTCTTCTTTACGTTGAATTAGAAAGCTGTCGAGTAGGGGAGAAGAAACACAAATAGTTTTGCGTTTGATTAACCCTCGATGATGTAGTTTCCGTTTATGAAAATTAAACTGTCAAACAGCCGGCGTGTTTGGCAGAAACCGTATGTGTAAATGACAGTATGCACAATACAATGCTGAAATACACTGAGCTGTGAGTTCTGTGCTGAATTTAGTGACTTGCAAACATTAATAGCTGAAGCAACTCCTTAGATAATTTAACTTCGAAGACTGTACAAATGACAGTGAACAATGATAATCAGGCGGTTCTACATATTATATGTATTCTACTTTTTTTAGAGGACAAAACTTATGCAGGTTCACCAGGGAGAAGAGGATTGAACTTAAAGAAATTACAAGTTTTGTTATTTCCAATGGCAAGTTGATTGATATCTTCAAAGTCTCTGAGAACTCTTCGGATTAACTATATTTGCAACAAGCCGGATGTCTATGACTCCAAATTGAAGCAGACTAGATATGATTTATATGCTCCAAATTGAAGTAGAGCTTTGAGAACCACGAGCAAACACTACACATTTAATTATAATGTTTTTATAGGAATAGATATCTTATTTAGAGAACAACGAATATATTCTAATGTGTAATTAGAATGTATGATTTATGTGCTCCAAACTGAAATAGAGCTTTGGGAATCAAGAGTAAATACTACACTTTTAATTATAGTGTTTCTATAGGAATTGATATCTTATTTAGAGGAAAAAGGAATATCTTCTGATGTGTAAATAATATCATTTGTCTATATAAACTAGCTGTGATATCATTTAGACTTACCATCTTAGAAAATGTTTAGTTAGGCTCTAGATACCGCGTGAAATAAGAGTAATGAAAGACATATTTAATGCAATGCAACCGGGTTATACAAAGTTATGGTATTAGTTACACACGATTAAAGGATATTCAATTTTCTTTAAATCAGATATTTAATCATCAAAATTGAAAAATAGAATAACTGATATAAATATTAAAATTTTATGTTAATTATGTAACATGTCATAGTAATGTATCATGTTAATAATTAATAATATAATATTAACATTTTTATATTATATTTCGGCGATATTTTGAAGTGGAAATTTCTATCAGAATATTTGAAGTTAATAGTTTAATGTAGACAGTACTAATAGTTTAATTAGTTAAACAGAGACTACATTATTGAAACCAATTCTGACACTTTTGTTGCCTTTTATAGCAAATGACTTTTTAAGTGAAAAGGTAGAGAGAACATCAAATCTCCACCCAACTCTTTAAATACACGAATGGATGATAATTAAATGAAAAACCATTCCATTAAAAAGTTGATAACACATCAGAGAAGTAGTTGGGAAGTGGCCAAACATTTTTCTTTTCAACTCTTTCAGGAAAAGCATAATCATATGATTCGAACCCGATTGTGACTCCTCAAGGAAGACAAGCATGTCTTGTCCTGCACAAGATGTCACACACAATGTGAAAATATCTCAAACCTCCTTCTCCACTCACATGCATGGCTTTAGAATTAGAACACGGGGCAAAATGTGGTGATTTGGTCCCTTCACCTGTAATCTTGTCGAGCACGCTTTCCAACTTCATACACGTGCACACTTGCATGCTTTCATCATGTTTTACTCCCTAGGCAATCTTAATAAACAAACCTTTCCCTCTGCATAGGACCATTACTTCTCCTAGCTCCAACACTTTCCATGGCTTAAAATGCAGCGAAAAGTATAGACTTTTTTATACCTATTGCTTGAGTGTTGAATTTGTAAACCTCTACTTATATGTGGCACTCATAATGGCTCATCTTTAGTAAGCGTCCCAATGTATGATATGATAGATTCCTACCATTTGAAATAAAGAAAAACTAGCCACTTTTCTTACACATACATCATTTCTAAATTAAGTTACGCTTTTATTTACAGTTTAGGTTTAGGGTTGATCACAAACACTTCAAAAATCTTGTTATAATATCTGCTAGTAGGTATAGTATATGGTTTAAAGAGTAAACAAAAGTTTATAATAAGATAAAAATTACATAAAGAATGCTTAGGTCAAGATATTGAAGACAAATACAGCTGATAAAATCATAACTGTGATCACTTCTCCAATCACAAAAGAAAAGTGTTGAAGTTACTGTCAAAATCATATTCACAAACCAGTTGGAAAAACTTTGATGTTATCCGACTTTTCCATATATACAATACGAACACTTAATGGAGATAGCAATTGCATGATGTAGATATGTTGTGATGCTGCTTAAATCGACAATACGCTACCAAAATTCTTGCAAACTATTAATACTTTAAAATATAATTGGTAGCCATCACAACATCCACATCTATGTGAATTCAACTTTATCGGCTCATATATATTTGTTTGTTACATATATACGTATATATAACAGAACTTAAGGTACTTAGGAGTTTTCTTTATCAAAGTTTTCAATAACTAGGAAAATAGCTCCACGATGAAAGGAACCTAACTGGAGAAAAGTACATTTTGAAATAAGAAACAAGTATATAGGTATATACGTGTCTGTTTTTTGTTCCACAGCTTTTGTTTGTCGTGCAGCAAGTGTATGCGAGTGCTATATATATTTGAGATGAGTCATATTCGCATTATTTCAATTCAGTACATTGTACGAACTCAGTCCACTACTAGTACTAGTACTCATTCATTTCGCAGTGCACCATATATAGTATGGATTAGAGAGGACCATCTTTGTTGCAATGTTCATTTCCCCTGCCTCTTGTCATTGTTGTAATCCATAGCAGCAAAGAGCTCTAAGAAACAAGACAACAACTAAAACAAATCACTGAATTTCCACTTCAAAGGTTCTTCAACGGTTATTTTTTCGGTTGAAATTACCACTTGCATCTTGTGTTTTAGTTTTATTTAGATTGCACTGCGACCATCAAAGTGTTTCAGTTATAATTTAGATTTTCACACTTATATATTGACGTTGGATCTCTCACATATCTTCTTTATCTCGATATATATATCACAAAATTAAATATTTGTAAGTAATTCGATAAAAAGTGAGAAATGACATTATCAATCTAATAAATCTCATTCGATAAACTGATATTATATCGAAAAATAAGTTTAAATTTAACTTATTCTTATAAATTATTTTCATCTTCAACAAATATAAACAATTGTGTACCATAAACGGTTTTTAATGTTTACAACTTAGAATAATTCAACAGATGAGTTTATAATAATTTAGCAGCACAAGAAAGCTCTAATTCTATCTATCACTCGTAATGTAATATTTCAAAAAAATATAATCAAATTTATTAGGAACCATTTAAAATGTGGATAATTTGATTTTGTAGTGCCAGGATTCTTATTAAAAGATAATATAAGAAAAAATACTAGTCTATTGTCATCATTATGAGATACGCTTGTTTGAAAATCTAGTCCGGATGACTTTTGATATAAAGTATTCATTTTAGTCAATCATAGTGAAAAACTTTAGTCGCTCTACTTTAATACTACTTACTGAAAAAATCGAGATGAAAATCATAAGAAAAATAAATAATAATAAGACATAAGTAAGTCACAATCTAAAACCTTTGGATTTGTGAATTTTTTTTTATATCTTTTTCATTTTTATTTAATGTGTGACTAAACTTATACTTGAATTTGTAATATTTATATAATTTATTATTTACTTACAAAATTAAATGATTTTAATCGATTTTAATGTAATATGTAAATTAAAAATTGATAACTGCTAGTTATATATTATAAAAATATTAGTCGAAACTATGGTTGTTAATAACTTCTTCTAGAATGGTCATAATTTTATGAAAATGAAATTAATATAGAAATATTATTATAGTGAATCCTAATCCTGTGAAACTCTTCAACCCTAACTTCTAATGGCTGATAATCAAATAACTGAAAATTCAAACAACTTTATAACATGAATACAGTAATAGTCTTGCACCATGTGGCGGATATGGACTTTGAAGAACAAGTTATAGATCCTCCATGTGTATGTCCTCTTTGTTCAAACTTGCATAGATGCTTATCTAACTTATCTTCACTACTTCTTCAACCTCATGCTATTTCTTCTTTAAACTTCCTACTTTCATATTCTTTTGGTTTAGGGTTTATTAGTCGAATTTGTTATATTTGTAACGAAATTATAGTCTTATTTAAATATAAAATTAGCTTTTGAAAAAATTCTACTAAAAATTACACCATTACCAATAGAATAGAGAAATTCCGAAAAGCATTCATTAGAGACTTAATTGTGAAAAACCTTCAACCTCCATTCTTGAATTTTTCTTTGCACTTCTCTAGTTCTTTGACATTCAATTAAGTCACTTTGTTACCCAATCTATAGTAATTAATTTACTTTTTTTTATAAAGTTACTTTATGCATTTACCCTTATTTTATTTTACTAACAAAAGTAAATAAATTTTAGTGACACGCATTAATGTAGTTCAAAATAAAATATTTCTTTCCTACAAATGTAGAATGTCTCATAACTTCTTCAACCCTAAATGGATGCATTCAATCCACAACACATTAAAAAAATAATTAAGAAAGAATTGAGACACAGCCCATGGTTTGAAACTATAGCCTAAATATATATATTTATTGTCCTTCTAGATATGGCAGAAGTAGGAGTTTGTATAGCTGTCAGACATTTGAAGTGTATCTTGGGCATATCTATAGACATCACACAAGAAAATCGAAAAACACATGGTGGACACTTGGGCTCTTGTTATGAGAGATGCAGACTTGTGAGTCAGCATTTTTGGCTGAGATCTTAGAACTCAGGCCAAAGTCATATCAAAATGCATAATCTTCGTCGGTCCTTCAAAAGATGATGGCTTCCATTGAAAAGGACAAATGGATACAATTTGACCACTTCATAACATTATAGTTTGCCCTTCATGCTAGACAGTTATGTTGATATGTACTTGATGCACATTGATGGTTGGGTTGATTATTGATGTCTTAATGTTTTCTTATAAAAAAATTAACCGGTGTGTAAGAATATATTGTTTGTGTAAGAATATATTGTTTAACTTGTAACTATTACTGTTAAATTTGTGTGTAAGACTATATTGTTTAAAGGTAGTTTAATAGCTGTTAAATTTGTATGTAAAATTATATTGTTTAAAGATAGTTTAATAGTAGTTCGATACGGATAACTCAAGAATCATATTAGGATAGGAAAGTAAAGTTTGTACCCACATTATAAACTATTGAAAGGCCTTATCTCTAATCAATGTGAAATTTCAGAACAAATTAATTATAGCTGTTATCTTAATATCTTCTAGTCATCCCAAAACAAATTGATGACATAATTTTAAAGTTTTGAAGTTGATGATATATTTAATGTGAGGATTGATTGATTTGAACTATACAATCTTAGTAAATTTGAGATTATAATACTGAGATTGTATGTGAAGATAAAAAAAACAATTTCAAGATAAACTCTGTTCTCTTATCGTCAACATTTCAACAAACATAAATATATAATTGATTATTACGTTATTTATGTTGAATAATATGCTGATTATTACATTATTAATGTTGTTAATTCAACAATATACTAGAACCAACCTAATTAGTTATATATACAATCAATTATATTAGTATCAAATACATATATTTTCATATATTGTTTACATAATTTATTA
>Ga0209700_105334_pt1 | contig 21778 bp, 8 predicted proteins | sample SiratroredBW_FD_187528 | JGI IMG/M metagenome (GOLD analysis project Ga0209700, IMG submission 187528) | Root nodule microbial communities of legume samples collected from California, USA - Siratro red BW (SPAdes) (version 2) | ecosystem: Host-associated > Plants > Roots > Nodule | place: USA... | reverse complement strand
ATGTTAAACTTAGTTTTATTCGACTTAAGAATTCATATTTGCATTTGTAAATCTAATCACTTCAATTCTTTTCACTCTTATAAGCTAAAAACATTATTTCGTTAGCTTACCCTTGCTTTTCTTGTTATTTTGTGAACTGCGATGATTGTACTATGTACATGAGCAGGTGCAGATGCAGGTTTAGGAGTACCTTAAAGATGATATACTTTTAAATCGATCTCCTTTTGTCTTGTATATATGTTTTTGTTGTAGTTAAAGACTCTATGACCTTAAGATGGTTTTCCTTTTGTCATGAGAATAGTTATACATAATTCTGATGTATTTGAACACTTTTTGTAGTACCTTGAACCTTAAATGGATGTTAATACTTGGTAACAGACAAAAGTTATAGAATTTTTGGACTGTTACAGTTACGATTTAAAACTGGTAATTAGGTATTTATATCATAAAAGTAGGGTTATGATTTATTTAGTTATTTGGTGTCATACAAAACATTCATTGCATATTTAGATGACTATGAATGATAATAGAAATATCGATGAAATTGATAATGGTAGTATCGATTTAAATGTGTTGTTCAATAACAAATTCATTTGAGAACGGAAGTTGCAACAACGACTATTATTTGCGAGGTTGTTCGTCGTTGATAGGATTTTTATTTTTTTGAATAATCAATAGTGATTTTAGTAATAAAAATGAATGGGTTTTTATTTCAGCCATGTGTTTTTTATTTTTTCTTACCACTCTAAAATTTAAAACAATTATTTTTTATTTTATAAAATTATGAGTAAATTGTGGTTTAATATCTTAAAATACTTTTTATATTTAACTTTTAAAATTCTAAATTATTATTTATTTTTAATACTTATTTTATACATCTGAGTTGTTTTTAGAGATATTGCGCACAAACATAATATCACAATTAGATGTTATTTTTTTTTATTATTTTTTTTCTAAAATATATGTATGGAAAATAAATCTTGCGACAAAAATAGTAATATTAGCTTTTTAAGAAATAAAAATTAAATAAAAAAATAGGTTTAATTGAATTTTTAGAGATTAAATTAATATTTGTTTTTAGAAAATACTATTTTATATTAAGGACATATTTAGTGAATTATTAAAAAAATATTTTTAAAACTTAACATGTGAAGAACATTCCACTCTTTAAAATAATTTCTCTTCATAGATTTAAAAATGACAAAGCATGTTGATTTGGTGATAATGAATTGAAAAATGTAACTTATCTTTTCATAGATGTGCCTGGATGAAAGTTAACTAAAACTAAATAAAGTGATGGGTTCACTTGTTAAACATGTCAATTAAAATAATTTATTTTATTTTATTCTGTATACATAATCACTTTCTTAGTTATACACAAATATAATTTTTTTAAAGATGTCTTGCGTTTAAACAGGTTAACTCACATATTTAATTCATTTTATTATTGTATTTTATATGATAAAGTTGACTTCCGTATCATTTAAATAATGAAATTTTGGTGAATATGTCTAAGTTTACTAAACCCGTCAATAATGAGTTTTAAATAATGTTAACACTTAATCTATTATTTGTATATTTATTTTCTTTTTTATTACACACTCAAGATATTTATCTAGCATTTATACTGACGAATTTACTACGATAAATTAAATGAAGGAAAAATTAAAAAAATAGACATAAAGGAGTTATTTTATTAATTATACTTATTATATATAATTTTTTATAAATTTTTTCTCACCATTTATTTTTTCTTAAATAAACTCTCTTCTCAAATCTAATCAAAGTTGATGGGACATTTTTGGCATAAAACCATGATGCTATTAACAATGCATGAAACCATGATGCTATTAACAATACATATTAGAATTTGATTGAGAATATTTATTACAACAATATTAGAGTAGTATAAAAGTTTCAAAGACATTCAATTTCATTGAACCGCCTTTCATTTAACAAAAATATTTCTGTGAAATATAGTTGAAAATTAAATAAAAAGCTTAAAACATTTCATATTTGATATTTAAATTTTCCAATTGATAATATATATAAATAATCTATTTTCAATTCGCTATTAAAATAATACTTAACTAATTAACGTAAAACTTTACACTATTTAAAAAATAAAAGTTTTATCTGTATTTAATACATTTATTGTCGTTAAAGAAATTATGTTTGAAAAAAATAAATTTGTACAGTCTAAATTTATAAACATATTTTATTTTTAAAGGAGTTTTTAAAATAAAAAGTAAAAACAGACAAACGATTTTTGAATTATCTTTTAAAACTCTCATTTTAAACTGTAAACCAAGTATTTTTTTTAAGCCAAAAATAGGCTGAACGAATATCCCATAGTACCGGAAGAGGATAAGTTCCCAGAAAATAACAACCATACAGTGAGCACGGGAAGAAAAACAACACGGGCAAAGAAACATTACAGTATTCTAAGTACAAAAACATAACATAACAGTGCAAATTTCTTCTGATCAATAATCATCTCCCTCTTCATCTTCACCGTCAGCAGCCTCTGCACCGACTTCCTCATAATCCTTCTCCAGGGCAGCAAGATCTTCACGAGCCTCAGAGAACTCTCCCTCTTCCATACCCTCACCAACATACCAATGTACAAAAGCCCTCTTAGCATACATAAGGTCAAATTTATGGTCAATGCGAGAGAAGACCTCAACAACACTGGTGGAGTTCGAGATCATGCATACAGCCCTCTGCACCTTGGCAAGATCACCGCCTGGAACAACAGTTGGAGGCTGGTAATTGATTCCACACTTGAACCCAGTGGGGCACCAGTCAACAAATTGAATGGTGCGCTTGGTCTTGATAATACCCACAGCAGCATTAACATCTTTAGGCACCACATCACCTCTGTACATGAGACAGCAAGCCATATATTTCCCATGGCGGGGATCACACTTGGCCATCATAGACGATGGCTCAAACGCGCTGTTGGTGATTTCACCAACTGATAGCTGCTCATGGTGAGCCTTCTCAGCTGAAATCACAGGTGCATAAGAGGAAAGCATAAAGTGGATCCTGGGGTATGGCACCAGATTAGTCTGGAATTCATTAACATCAACGTTCAAGGCACCATCAAACCTCAGGGAAGCAGTCAGTGAGGATATCACCTGAATAAACAACAACGACAAAGTTAAGATTATCACAACAAACACACCACAAGCACTAGTTATTTCAAATTCTTGTAATAAAAATTACCTGAGAAATTAAACGATTGAGGTTAGTGTAGGTAGGTCTCTCAATATCAAGGGAACGCTTGCATATGTCATAAATGGCTTCGTTGTCAAGCAGGACAGCCACATCAGTGTGCTCAAGCAGGGAATGGGTGGACAGGACACTGTTGTAAGGCTCAACAACAGAGGTTGAAACTTGGGGTGAAGGATAGACAGTGAAACCAAGCTTTGACTTCTTGCCATAGTCCACAGAAAGGCGTTCCAACAAAAGGGAACCAAGACCAGAGCCAGTGCCACCACCGACAGCGTTAAAAACCAGAAAACCTTGGAGACCAGTACAGTTGTCAGCAAGCTTTCTGATGCGGTCCAAGCAGAGCTCAACAATTTCCTTTCCAACTGAACCAAAAACACCCTTCTTAGAATCCGATATTCAATTCAATACAGTATAATTGAAACAAATAAATAAAAGGAGAAGCATTACTGGTATAGTGGCCACGGGCAAAGTTGTTTGCCGCGTCCTCCCTTCCGCTGATGAGCTGCTCAGGATGGAAGAGTTGGCGGTATGTCCCGGTCCTAACTTCATCGATCACAGTGGGCTCGAGATCTACAAAAATCGCACGAGGCACATGCTTTCCAGCCCCAGTTTCGCTGAAGAAGGTGTTAAAAGCATCATCGCCTCCTCCAACGGTCTTATCACTCGGCATCTGGCCATCAGGCTGAAAAAACACAAATGCACTATAGATCACATCTAAAACAAGTATAAGATAGCAAAAACATGAGTAAATTTGGTTTAGAATTTGTCCTTTTCTTGTTCTTTTAAAGTGCTACTAGTTTTCTCAGAATAACATTCAGATTTCCATGACGAGAACACATTATCAAAAGAAAATAATAATAAAACTACTCCTAATCGAACGAACAACCAACCCATATGTTTTTCTTCCAGAAATTATTACCAGAGTGGAACCCTGGCTGCATTGCCAGTATACAAAACATAGCAATTGACACGGATTTGAAATACATAAATCTGCATTTTCTTGTGTGTTTTCCAGTCAAATTTTGAGTCTCACATAAATTTGGAAACGTCAATAATGTTACAGAAACAATAACATTTACAAAAATGAAACGAAGCTTTTTGTCCCCAAAATACAGAGCGTACACATATACCAAGAACTACCATGAAACCAATCGGATGAAAACGAAAAAATTGTCTGCAGAAACCATAAAATGCGTACAGATCGGTAAATCGGCTAAGCAATAAAAGAAAAAACGCAAATCATAGACGTAAACAACAAAAAGACATGGTTGATGTAGAGGAAAAACAAACCGCGGAAACAGATCCGGGTTGAGAATGCAAGTGTAAAGAAAATGGAGAGATTAGGGTTTAGAAATAAGACCTGAATGCCGTGTTCGAGGCAATAAAGCTCCCAGCAAGCGTTTCCGACCTGAATGCCAGCCTGGCCGATGTGGATTGAGATGCACTCTCTCATTGTAGCAAGCGAAGATGGAAGATCGAAATAAAAGAAGAAAGGGAAAAGGTTTCAGAGAAGAGCGTTTATTAAGACGCCTCTCTCTGGTTCTCTGATTTGTGTTGGTGAGAGAAATGGTGTGGCGTGACGCCTGATTTCGGTATATTTATGGAAGGGGAGGGTAAGAGTTTAATTGCTGTTAATTATTGGTTATTTTGCCAACGGTGGGGCCCTTTTTTTACCTTCAAATTTTAAACTTGTTTCGTTTATGCACCTTTCCCGGGCGCCTTTCTGGCCACGAAGCGCCTCCAACGTCCCACTCCGCAACGCACCATTTTATTCATTTTTCGTATTCTTTTTTTAAGTAACATTCAAATCATTTTTTTCTACTAATTAAGGAATAACCTTCAATTTTGAACTAACATTCACCGTCTATCCAATGGTCAACTTTACAAATATTTATTATATGTTTTGGGTAAACAGATCCAATCAAATTTAAAAGTTTTTTAATTATATTAATTGAATTGCTCACATTAATGTATTTATTACTTAGATATTGATCTAACACCTGATGTTTTTAAGTCAAATTTTATTAGTATTTTCATTTACATAGTATTAAACGTTACATTTAATAATATAGTATATTTATTAATTTAATTATTAAAATGTAAGTATATTAAATATGTGACTTTTGATTTCAGTCTATACAAAAGTATGTTAATAAAATAAAATTAATTACTGTAAATAACATATCTCTTTATTTGTATAAATATATATTTTAATACCAGAATATGATAGAAAACGTTAGATATGTAAATTTTATATTAATACTTGTCTTTAAATTTATTAATTTAACTTAACTGACTCAAAATATAGTTCATGAATAATCTATATTGTGTAAATTTGTTGTAAGAGATTATTTTTAAATTATACTACATTAATGTTAAATATTATAATAACACAAAATATTACAATAATAAAAATGGATATAATTCAAAATTAATGGTATTATTCATGTGTACGTAAATTTAAAAAGATATGCAATATTTTAATTTTTTTAATAATTTTAGAAAAAATTACAAAAAAAAAAATATTGTATAAACATAAGTCTGCTTTAATCTCTAATGTACAGATATAGGCATTATGAACATTGGAAATTTAATGAAGTACTAAATTGCCGACGTTTAGATATTTAGGGACTAAAACTATTAAAATTTAATTTAATTCTAAAAAATTAGAGGATGAAAAATTACAATTTAGCATAAAATATTATAAATAAAAAGAAATAGATTTTGTATTTGAGTTTTTGAATGTTTAGTATTTTGTATAAATAAAAATCACACTTCGAGGTAAAAAAATATTTCTTATTAAATGGTCTGACTATCCCTCTTAAATTATTAATGTTAGTGAGATTTGTTGGGTTATACTTTGTTTTATAATTTTCACAGTGCTTCCATCACGTAAATGGTACAGACACGGTTGTTGCAAACATGAGATTGAAGTAAAGAGGGTATAGAAGTGGTTGAGAAGGAGAAATATACCATCACATTAAAGAGAAGAAGAGTCACACATCAAAGTTGAAAAGAATAACGAAGTATTTGTTCTAATTATATTATTTGAGTCTCATTAGTAAAATAGAAATATAGAGAGAAAAATATATACCCCATTGTTTAAAAAGATAAAGATTAAAATTAAAACATTAATTTAATAATTACTAGAAAGATGAAAATATATAATATTAGTTTACTTAAAAATTAAATTTTAATTATTAATAAGGTTTAACTAAGTTTCAAGTTTTTTTATATATTTAAATATTTACAGTTAAATTCCTATTAAAAAAATTTATTTGACTGAGTACTCAAAATTTTCATATTTTTTAATTAAGTTTCTATTATTTTATTACTTGTCTCCAATGGTAAGGAACGTGAGATTTCTTAGTAATGTAAAATGATATTTTTGTTAAGGTAAAAACAACTTACTTTTATTGTTTTCATTAAGAATTTGTTGGATAATGAAGTAGTAACACTCTTTTGGATTATTTTTATATCATTACCTAGAATAACTAAGTGTTGGATGACAATAATGGTCCATTGGTAGTTGTAAATGACAAGGTACTCTTAATCATTTCAGATGATGACCTAGAAGTAATTGAGGAGCATTATATTTTGTTATCCAAAATATTTCATAAAAATAATAGAAAACATTTATTATTTTCTATTCACAAAACTTCATATTTATTAAAAAGAACAATTAAATAATACGCATTCAATTGAAAAATTAAAAATAAAGTAAGAAAAGTTTAATAAGAACTCAATAACAAGTATCCAAATTTTTAAGCCAACTTAAAATTTAATTAAGTCTATTAACTATGACAAAATAATTTAATATATAAAGATAATAATTCTTTTAATTTTTCTAATTGTAAGGATTAGTTAACGAATTAAATATTTAGAAAATATTTACATGTTTTTAATATATATATATATATATATATATATATATATATATATATATATATATATATATATATATATATTTATATACATATATTAAATTTATAAAATTAGGATTTTCAATTCGTCTAAAGAGTCAGTTTACTTGTTTCGTTTCTTACGAATCTATATCATAACTAAGTTCACCCTTTTACCACCCCAATCCAAATCATGCCTCCTTTAGAGGAGATTCTTTGTCAGAAAATATTTGAAGGGTTGAGAGGGGATTCTTTTGTCACAAAATGTTCAAAGGTCTTGCAGCAAAAAAAATGTCAAGAGTTCAATTTATCATTTCAAACCAACTCTCATGAATGCTTAAACATGGACTTTAAAATCTAGTGGAACATTTACTAAACTAATCATGTAACTTTACTATAAATAGTTAGAAAATACCGGGATGATCTTCTCCAAAAGATTTTTTTAAGAAATAATTTCTCAATAATTTAAATTAGTTTGTACATAATTTATAAAAGTTTTCTAATAGAGTTTATCTAAGTTTTCTAATAATGTGATTTCAAAATATAATCATAAATAGAAAATATCATTAATATATAAACTTTTGTTTTAGAAAACCATAAAAACTATTTCTGAGTCAACACTTAGAATCTAATCATGACTCCTTAAACCATGTGCAAATACCTTTTCACCACAACAGCAAGGTATTGACATTATACAACCTATACACACAAATATTCTTGAAAAAGAAACACACTTTCTTGACTTTTAGATTATAACTCTAATGTTTGGGAAATTATTTTAAATTGTTCATGATCGAAACTAACCACACAAGTGGCAGCATACACTCTAAAGTTATAATTTCACAAAAACGAACTACCAGATGCCAAACCAGATAATTTTTAGATACTTCCACTTGAAGTAATAAATGGTTAGATGCTAGACTTTCTTAATTTTTCGATACTTCCACTTGTAAATCTATGCTTATTATTTGCAGGATTTTCCATTGTTTCTTACCTCGGTTAGTGAGTGTTCCTTGAGAAGCGCTTCAAGCTCCGCGGTGAGAATAAGAAATTACTTTCCTCGTGGCTATTTACAATTTTCAAAGGTTACAAGGGCACACACTTTAGTTATTAAGATAATATATATGTAAATATAAAACCTTCGTCACATTAATGCTTTATTTAGTCGAGTAAATAGATTTAGAAAATAAAATTGAGACGAAAGCATCTAGAATGAGATTGTTTAACTTAAAGATAGACATTGAGAAAAAAAAGTTTGTCATCGTAATACATAAATAAAATATTATTTTTTTAATTAATAAAACTATAAAATTATAAATTTATTTTTATAGTTGAAAATAAAATATAACTATTTGTAAGATGTAATTGATGAATTATTTTTTTATTTAATAGAATTATAAGGTTATTAATTATTTTAAAATTAAATTTTTATTATTAATATTATTTTATAAATTTATTTTGATTATTATTACAATTTTTAATTTTATTATTATTAGTTTTATTATTATTTTATTACTATTTATGATTTTATTATTATTTTTAGGTTTTAACATTAATATTATTAGTATTTTATTCTTATTATTATTTCATAGATTTGTTATTAATATTTTTTATAAATAAAATTCCTATATTATTTAAAATTCTAAATAAAAATAAATCCTAAATTATTTAATGTCACGTAATATAAATATGAAATAAATTAATTTCCTAAATTATTAAAAAATATAAATAAATGTAAATATTAAATTATGTAATATGGTAATTATAGTAAAAATTTAAAATAAATAAAATTATTAAATTATTCAAAATTCTAAATAAATACAAATTTTAAATTATTTAATGCTTATGTAAATAAATTCAAATCCTATATAAAAAATTTCCTAAAATATAAAAATTCTAAATAAATCAAAATCATAAATAAATACAAATGTTAAATAAATCAATTTGCATAGTTATTAAAAATCCCACGTCAATAAAAAATTCTAAATATATATTAATACCAAATAAACTAAATTCTTACAAAAATTAAATATATCAAATTGCTAAATTATTAAAAATCCTATATAAATAAATAACCTAAATATATGTTAATGTTAAATAAAATTAATTCTCACGTAATTAAAATTACTAATAAATAGTTTCCCTAACTTATTAAAAATTGTAATAAATTTCTCAAAATTTGTTATCAATATAAATGAATAAAAGTCCTAATAAATATAAAAATTCATCACAGTGCACCACTCTTGACCTTCTAAATGCCTAACCCTGGACCATACAAATGGCTATACAAATTCAATCATTCACCACTCCCACATTTTTACTTGTCGCCGTCGTCAATATTGTAAACCTTGTGCTCCTATGCATGGCCATTTTTTCTGGCATAACCTCTGCTAGAACTATAATGTCAACACTTCCAAGCACCTAATATGATATGTTTATGATGCCTATGGACACCATTGTGTATATCACCAAATTTCAAGAGGCAAACGCCACGACTAGTGAAACATGTCATAAAGGACACATCAAAATAATGTTAAAAAACTAAAATTTAAGTACCAAGTAAAAGACCATTGAGCTATACATTTATTGACAAAGGGTCCGGATAGTCATGTTGGTCTTAAGATGTCTAAGTCTGATAAGATCGACAAAAATAACTACTCTATAGTAAAATTTTGAAATTCAAACAACAATTAAATTTTGAATTCCAAAACTCATTTTCTGATATCCAACATCTCTCTAATGAAATTTTCAGCACCTAAGCCTGTTTAAAAAAAAAATCTTTGTAAACATTTAAATTTATTAACTTTAAATCATTACTTTCAATCAAAACGAAAAGATATAAGAATAAACTTTCTATTCAACCACAAACTAGCAGATAAAGCTGTCAAGCCCACAACATTCCATGTCTTCTTTCCACTGCTCCTAAACTTTGGTACCCAACATAGGTAGTTTAATCATCCAATTTGGCCATGAACATAGGTAGACTAATACAAAGCAAAAACAACCGACCTTTTCTAGTCTATATTATGTTTTGTTTAAACAGCGATTATTCACAAATTCCGCAAACTAGCGCTATTTTCTGACCTCCACGCCACCAGACAAACTAAACCTGCCTCAACAAAAGCTATGACAACCCAATCAAGTGCATTGTCTGATATGTAAACTTGCTATTTGCTCAAAGTTTATTCTACACCTTTTTTTTATTACATCCTAACTTTCCTTCTTGTTGTATACATTTTCTATGTACTAACCAACCAGATTCTCTACTTGTAAATATCTTTGCATCATTCTCCTAATTAAAACTTAAAACCATCTAAAAGTATACATTATGAGAGGATTATTTTAATTTAAGAAGGTTGAAAAGATTTTAATAGAAATAACCAAATGAATAAATACAACATTTGCTACATAAAAATAGTACTTTCAAAATATGTTACACAACATGTGTGAAGACATTTAGAGTGTTGTACACAAAAATATAGATGCTTGCAAGCCTACAATAAGTTCACGCAACAGCAAACACCTACTTCTGCATGAGGGCACAAGGTACTCAACTAAAGTTTATTCTATTAGAATATAAAAGTGAGTTACCCTTCTTCTTAACTGCTCTTCAATTTTTATTTTATTCATTCATTCATAAAATTACATAATTATAGCTATTAAAGTAATTGTCCAATTATGAAATATTTAAACACAACAATCAATTTAATCATTTTAATTGATACTATAACTATATACTCTTATTCAAATTAATTAATAGCACTGATATATATTCTGATTACATTTATGTCAATTTTTTAAAAATCTCTTAAGATTTTTTTTTTGGTAAACACATCTCAAGATTTTTTTTTCAGATGTAACTATTTTTAATTTTAATTCAAAAATACATAATTATACTAATTAAGATTATTATAAATAATGTCATTTTCAAAGTTTGAAATTTACTCTTGATAATGCAAATATATATTTTAATGAAAAGATTTAACTTAAAGAAGCTCACAATACTTGCTGAACTGAAAAATATTATTATTATTATTATCGTTATTAATGTTTATAAAACATCTCCTATTACGAGTTTTTATTTTTCCTTATTACTAGCATTGAACTTTCGCAGAGTGTCCTGATAGCCCAAACACATGTTTTTTTTTTTTATTTCGAAATTGAATAAGTGTAGCCCAAAGATAGTTTCTTACAAAAACTGATAGTTTCAGTTTTTGTAAGCTCCAACAAATATTGCAGGAAATCTTTCTTTGACTTATTTTCTTTATATTATTCGCTTTTCAATAGCAGAATTAAAGACCCTATGGAATTTATTATTCGCTTTTCAATAGCAGAATTAAAGACCCTATGGAATTTTTAAATGCATGGAGGTGCTCCAAGAAACTATGGAGGGTGCAGGAAGAAACCGTCCTACACCGTTATCTTCTTCAACTTCACTAACTTTTGGAGATTTTTCCGTATGTATATTTTACATTATGAAAATTCCATTCGAAATGATTAGGAAGTGATAAAAAAATTATCATTGGTGGGTGACATACCTTTTACATTATCTAAATTGGTCATCAAAACATGTGTGCACTGATGGGTCTTTGATTTAAATTTTCACATATAGATCACTGAAAAATCTATCTACTTACTATCAATGATTTATATGCAATTAGATGAATTTTTCAAAAACCCATTTATGTGGAAATTTTAGAATCTATCAACTAACACAGTTCTTTTAAAAGCTAATATGAGTATTTAATCTCTTTATATTATTATCATAATAATTATCTAGAGTATCATAATTAATTTTGTGAGAGATTAACCCTCAACCTAGTCTGTGCGGGTTGTTTGAAGTGGGAAACACACTCGTTTTTAAGTTTTAAAAATTGCTTCCTGCACCCTTCCAATATGAATATACACCCTCACAATTTTTAAAATGATTACTTTGCTTTTATTTAAATAGATATCTGGATTACCTGTTTTATAAATTTTTCCGAAACATATTTTCCAAAATTCATAAAATACATTTCAGAAGATGCTTTTTAAATTAAAATAAGATTTTCCAAACAAGATTTCGATAATAAATTTTTCAAAACTTGGAAATATATTCTGAAACAAATTTTCTGGAACAAAATTTTCAGAAGAAACTTTTTAGAATGTATATAATACTTTGTGGAATACAGTTTCTAAAATGAATTTCTAAAATAAACTTTCCAGACTTCTCCTTCTAACTACATCGTTCTTCTTCTTTTCTTTTTCTTTGGTAGTAATGTTGGTTTAGCAACAATGACAGTGATGATAACGATGGTGAAAGAGGAGTGAATGTGACAATTCTATCATTCTACTCTTTAAAAATGGGGTGTAGGAAGTAATTGCCCTAAGTTTTTCATGCACCAACTCAAGTAGTTGGGTCCAGTGAAACTTTTTTTAAAAAAATAAAATAAAACAAGCAATCCAAAATTCAGGCATGCTCTGTAGTATACATTCTTCCACGAGAAACACTCATTTCTTACACCTTTCATTTTTCTTCTAACACTTCCTATTTATTTTTGAATTAAGTTTCCAAAATTTAAAATATATTCCAAAACTCAATTCGAAATAAATGAGAGGTGGAGAAAAAACTTTGTGGGACTGTTAAAATAAATTCCCCACATTTCTGTACATAAGCTTTTTCTCAATGTAATGCAACCCAATATCTTTAATTTGTAAAACAAAACCAAACAATTTCCATTTCTTTTTCTCTTGGCCCAAGTTTGGTGTCTTGGAGCTTATAAATTTCTCATCACTTCCCGCGCAAATTTAAGCAAATTCTCCCAGCATTACGTATCAAGAACGGATGCACAACATAATAGGGAACCATTTCAGTAAAGGAAAATTTTCAAACAAACTATGCCTAAAATAAAATACACATAAGATCAAATGTGTATGAGTGAAGAAAAATTGGAAGTGAGAGAGCAATTAGAAGAAGAGGGTAGAGCGAGCTATGAGGGTGTTAAATAATAAAATGATTTATTAAAAATAAAAATATAATTTAAAAGAAATATGGGATGAATAAATTCTCCCTTAAAGAATTGTTATTCCATTATTTTTATTAAACAAATCAATTAGGTTTTCTTGATGAAATTTCAATTAATCTAAATTAACTATTTTTAATTCATCCATTATATTCTGGTTAAGAACTTATCCAATACATTTGTTCGCTAGCATTAATAACTTTTTGGCAAATTGTAAATCGAGTTTCAGTACTTGATAACAAACCCAAATTTTACCTATAGGACACACTTATGGTGAAGTCAATGAACATTGTTTTCACAATTTATCTGTATGGCTAAAGATTTTTTTTTACACTACAAGAGTGTATGTATACTACATGATTGTCTAAATAAATTGATTACCTTGAATTTGTGAGTTATACAATACCATATATTTCAATATTAAGGTTGTTAAAATGATATTAAACTTAAGATACATTATTTTACGTTAAATAAAAAACAATGCTTATTTAAAAAACTCTTTTAAGTAACATACTGTCAAGTCATGTTTGTCCAAGAAAAAAATTTGCTAACCAACATTGTTTAACTTCACAGCTAAGACAAGCACTTACACTACATAAAATCTAGAAAATGGTCAAACCTTATGAGTTTTTCATCAATTCCAAGTTCCTCAGTCTTTTATTTTCATTCCTTTTTCGAAAGCTTTTGCAAAGAGTTTTTATCTTTATGTCTCTACCCATGCATGAAAAATATGTTAATTGTGAAAAAAGAAAAATTTTGATAATTTCATCAATTATTTGAAAATATATTTTTAGGAGTTATATAACTATTATAAAAATAATTTTTTGTATTTGTAAATAAAAAAATAAGAATAAAATAATAAGTATTAAGTGAATGTAAAAATTTGTTAAATATCAAAATATCACATTCTTTGTGAAAAAGTGTATCGTAGAATTAGATTAGTACAGTGAAATTGACACCTTCATAACACACCTAGTTATTTTCTACTTATTGGTTCAAGAAGAGATAGCTACTTTTGTGTCAAAGATCACCATTTCTCTGCCTTCGAAGTTTGGGGTGCATGTTTTAATATATATTAGGTAGTTTTTCAACCTAACTCTTTGCGTAGGACATTAATAGAGTTTCATATTCTGGAAGGAAAAATAGTGCACCAGAAGGAATAAACAAATTGTTCAAAATCACTCAGCACATCTACTTTGTTTTACCTCTTTGTCTCGGTATCACACAAATATTTCATCCTGTTTAGACAAAAACTTAGTATACTCTTCTAGAAATCTAAATTTCCTATTTCAAACTAAATGTTAAAAAAAGTATTTTTTTTTTCTTACTTTATTTTTCTTAATCAAGTAACCTTTATTTTAGCCATACTTGTCATTTTTTTGATATCTTTTTAACCCTATTCCATGTTCTCTCTTTCTGTCAAACAAGGGATTAGAATTTTTTTCTTTTTTCATTATTCAAGAAATTATTACAGCTCTTTGGTTTGACAATTAACTTAAATTTGAATTTTTCATGTTTATACATACATGATTAGTTTTTTGGTTTCATATTTGGCTGTAATTTGTAGAAACTAATTATTATAACTTTCACGTTTCAATCACAATCCTTCTAGAGTGTTTATGTCACACAACAAAGAATGTATTGGACAATTTATTTATAGAGTCCTCGCCAGATCTGTGCTTGTTGTTTATTGTAAAAAGATCTACTTTTTTATATTGAATGTGACCGAGAAACAGGAAAATAGAGAAACCTAGTCACGGATTTTGAGAATTGTCTATCTTTCCTCCCACTCCCACTAATGTTGATGCCTAGGCACATGCGTGCTTTGCCAATTGGTAGGTAAAAATCCATCACAAAAGAAAATACTACTACAAAGATAATTAATTCTTCATATACCTAAAAATTATTTACTCTATTACAAAGACTAATCTTTATTTAATACTAAGTTGCATTCTTTATTTTCTTTTTACCATTGTGGGCTCGTAATTGATTACTTGGTAAGTAACATAGTGTTGATGAGAAGGATATGCGCCACGCAAATGATTGCCACAACAATCATGCACAAACACTCGTGGATCGTTTGCATGATTTCTGGGTTTCTTTTATTCTTATCTTATCTTTTACTTAAGAAATTTCTAATTTTTTTCACTTAAAATTTTCAAATTCTCATCTCTCTTTTGGTCTTCAGATTCCTGGTTCTGACCCCACAATGCTCGCTATGTCTGCCACTGTCCTTCTATAACACTCCTCACCCCTCATTCACAGCAAAATTATTAATATCAGCTTCAAATGTCTTCTCACCAGAAACCTATCTCCCAGGTAGAGTATTTGTTTCTAAAATATATTTCTTTTTATCTTTTTGGGTCAAAAAATTTGATGGTGTAAGATAGGAAAAACGGTGGGGATGTGGAAGTGGACTTACGTTGAGGGCAAAGTGCTTTATTGGTATTATTGTTGGAGGCCATGTGCACCTATCAACTCACTCCCACCCTTCACAACTTTCCTTTTTCCTCTTTTTCTGGATGCTTTTTTCACACTTTAAACGATGAATTGAAATAAGGGAAAATGGAGTCTAAAGTTTTGCATCACAATTTTTCAGCTTTGTAGTTTTCCAATCCATTTCGCTACTCTTTAACTTTAATTGTCGTATAAAACAAGTTCAAATAAATCTTATGGGAGAAAAGTTTCTCAACTTTAACTGTTGCATTGACTTTCTTGTAAAAACAATAAAGTAAATTACATTAATACTTCTATGTTTTTCTTATGTTGGCAGATACTTTTTTTTTTTTCAGTATGAACAAAAGGTATAATATTTTTTTGGCTCAAATAAATTTCATATGGTTATGAACTATTTTTAAGTTGAGTATTTATTTTTTTTTTTCAAATTGAATATTTAATTTATTATAAATTTTTGGTTTATGTTTTTGAAAAAAATATTTATTTATATAATGACAAAAAATAAATAATATATTATATTAACATATAACTGTACGTCTACTAATTTAAAAATATATCAGTGTCAAAAACAAGAAAAAGTATAAAAGGAAATTTGATAAAACTTAAAAAGAACTATAATAATTTAGTGAAAATAGTACAAGCACTAAGTTTTGAATAAGCATTTGTTTCGGGTTTTGTTGAAAGTTGAATTGAATATAGAAGGTTGGAGAGTTCACAATACAATGCACAGCAGATTATAATTGGTGCAGTTCTCTGCAATATTAAATGAAGTCAAAGGGGAGTAATGAGATGTAGCAATGATAATATGAAAATGGTGTGGGCTGCCACAGGGATAATCAATCACCCCAACTACAATATACAATTCTACTTTTCATTCTCTATCAACTGCTTTTATTACTCACATAATTTGGACATTTTTTTTTCTTGTTTTAATTACATTAGTGGTTAATTAAATTGTATGCCTTCAAATTATACTCCACTAATATTTTTAATCCAAATAAACTCTTAACTTAGTGTTTGACAGAAATTATATTTTGATAAATTCGCATTAACCTTTTTTCAAATGCGTATTCAGGAGTTAAATGAAGATAGTGCCCAAAAAAAAATATATGGATCAAATGTATTAGGTAAGGTGAATGTCTAATGCAACGACAAAGAAATACTGTCCTCTAATATAATATACAAGTGTTACTATTTTTCTTACATTTTTGGTTGACAAGTTAAAAGTATATATTTGAGAGATATAAACTCTTAAATCCCTCAAAGGAAAATTTCATATAGTTGACACAGCTATTATTCTATCACTTTTTTAGTAACTTGTTTGAATAATATTAAATATTATTGTATATTGGGTTATTGGTCCGAGAACATAAATGTTATGTATAATTATTATGATGTTTAATGAGTAATATAAATGTAAAATTATGTGATTTATTTATATTGGATTTATTAAGTAGTAGGTAGAAATTTTATACAAGAACGTAATATGAAACGTACATTAAAAATGTCAGATTATAACAAAGTATACATTACTAGAAAGTGGAGTTAAAATCAAAGCAGCGTTACAATCAAACCGTAGTTTATTTAATTTTTTTCACTAAAATATTACATTATATTTCACTTTAGAACCAAAATAAATATTGGAAAGGCAACATAGTTTAACCTAGAATCAAAACTATATCTAAAATAATTAAGATAATGCAAGTTCTATGTATTCCAAAAGGAATGAAACACACTTCACATAATTTCTGAGTTAGCCTGTTGTGCATGGAAAGCAAATAGATTAGGGTTTTGTTTCTCATGACTTAGAAGCTTGGTGCATATATTTGATAATCTCAATTTCAATTTGGTACATATCCAACTAGTTCTTAGACAATTTTAGTAGGTGGCTGTTGAACATTCGTAAATCTTCGAGTAGGATTATGTAATTGTCTTTACTTTCCTTTTTTATTCTTTTTCTAAGTTGGATTTGGTGTATCCATCATTCTTCCATGTTCTCCAATTGTGTTATATATATCCATTGGATAATAATGTATGTTTTTCTTCAACATTTTATTTACGAAATTATTTTCATTTGCATCTTAATTTTGGATAATATTTTGTTATTGCTCATCTACGATGTTGCTAATATAGAATGACAAAAAGTTGAGCGTCTCAACAACAAACTATAAAAATTTATTCAATCTCTAAAAAATTTATTTGAGGGACTAATATAGTAACATCTTTATTTTTTAAAGATGAAAGTATTAACTTCACTCATTTTATTTACATATTTTTCTAATTTAAAATTTTTCAAATATATTTATTTATCAATTTTTTTAACTTGTCTAAATAATTATATCATAAACACTTACTAAAGATAATTTACCTATCACAATTTCATTTTTAAAAAATCATAAATTTATAACTTTGATTCACATCTTTGCATTACCTTAAGATGTAATTTATTTATAAACAAACACCTAATAATATTATATTTTTTGATCCAACAAAAAAACACATAATTACTTATATTCATCTTTCTAAAAAGTTATTTCTTTAACTCTTTTTTCTTCCAATTAATTATTTTTCTACATTATAATTCTTTACCTCCTTAGCTTGGGATCTTTCTACACATTAACATAACGAGTGAGGTCTTTAACAACATGGAATCTGAAAAGAAGTATAAGAGAAATAAAAACCAGTGAAAGTAAGAGATAACATCAAAATTAAAAATGGAGAAGAATATAGTGTGTGATATGATATTGTATTGGACAACACAATAGGTCCAACCAAACAGAAAACCTTTGTACAAAAAGTGCAACCTCCTCCACTGCTTCCTGTTCTTTTCATAGATTTGGGGGTAAAGTTGTTTGTCATTTTGGTACCGAATTAGCTTTGCTGTCTTTCAAGTTTCAACTTTCAATTTTTTTACCTTGGATTTTCATTATTTGTTCCTTCTTCGACACAAACCATTTGAATTTCAAAGCCATGTCGAGGTGCTTTAGCTTTAGTGCGAAACTTTAGATGGGATTTTTCCTTCCCCTGCTACTAAAAATTATGAATGATTTCTCATACACTAGTCAAGATTCCAAATTTAAGTTCCTCAATCATAGAGTAATAATGCATCCAAGCGTTTGTTCTTTTCTCCTTAGGATCCTTCGAAACTATGTATTCTTTAGAGGTTACATATCCCTTTGATTTTGATTCTAGTGTTGGAACGACTAAAAAAATATCATATAAATGTAGAACAAAAGAAAAATGCTATATTTATTTATGAGAACCAACGAACACTCTAATGTATAACACCAAGACCACCACCACCTCCTAATCCCATTTAATTCAAACACAGCTCTCTCTTTCATGCGTTTCGTAAATTGGCAGTATTTATGTTTCTCGATTTTAAAGCAGTTAGATTTGACTTGAAGCACAACAATTAATGAGGAAATAACCTTGTTTAAAAAGGGGGAATTTGTGTGGATCCAATAATATTAATGATCAAAGTTAGACATAATTTACGAAGGCATGATTGGTAAAGTGGAGCCCTTTTTGTATGAGTTGTGGCCCAAATGTTACACTCAATTGAATGCCATCACATCCCATCATGAGGGTGGTAGCAAGCAAAATCAATCTGTCTGCATGCAATGTCGTTTTAAAATTTGGTTTCATTTCAGGATCAAAAGGGATATTTAAGTGAGCACCCTTGTCTTTTATTTGTTCTAATATTGTAGATCCTCATCCACAATCAACCCAACCGAACAGAGAGTGGAATTTTGTCGTGGTTTTTCCCCTTAGGAAATGGCAGGGGGCAGGTTGGCCCCAATTTTTTTTAATTTCACATGGTTCTTTCTTTTCTCTCTCAGTTATGACGCACCAACCAGGGTTATCACAGTGCTAGCGTAACTCTCTAATTCAAACCATATCAAACCTCTCCTCAGCCATCCCAGGAAAAAGGGTTTGGCCATTTACCCAAAACATGAATATGTATCTGTTAAAACTATAACAGTTTCAACCACAACAAAGGCAGTTTCACTTTAATCGTAACAAACCAATATTTTCTAACGTGTCACGTGCATACCTTACTTGGGCCATTTCTGAATGCCAAAGTAAAACGACCATGCCAGAATTCCCGATACGACCATCCTCACCCTATGCATGCAATGCTTTGCAACCATACTTCAAAGCATGGTCCACACTCCACAACCAGTTATGGTGGGTTGACGCTAAGTTGCACAACTGTTAGTCCATTGTAAAGTTGTTATCACTTTCCAAAGATGCTTTGCTTGCATTTTCTTAATTTACCCTTCCAAGCACGTGCTAGAACTTCCAAATATCTCATTTTTTTAAGTACCACCTAATAAGATCACAATTTTGATTAGCATTGTAAATTGTAATAATTGTTTTCCATATATAAATCTCATTGAATTCTATTTCTTAAATACAAAGCAATTGTCTACCTAAATGTAAATTATTATTTTGTCTCATAAATAGATAGTGTCCATAAAGTTTTTTGTGTGACTCTAAATTTTGAAAGCTTATAAAGTTGGTTATTTTGTCCGTGTCATTTCATAAATACTGTTTTGAGACGTACGCATTTCTTTCTTTAATACCCAAGTGTCACCGCATGTCTCTTTCACCCTGCCTGTCAGTGGTACCCCATAAAAGAACAAAACTTTCTCACGATGCTTACACTGTTCCCCGGTGCAGGATCAGAACAGCAACAGACGGTACCATAAAACAGCAAGTGCTACATGATGAAGACATGGACTTTATATAACAAAATACTCCCACCAATCCTAATGTACAAATTACAAAACCATTAAAGAGACGAAATATTCAAGCATTTAACACCTTAAGAGAAACCCCACCCCCAGAAGAAGAAAAATAATGAAAAACACAAGTAGAGAAGCTATCACAACCCAAAAGAAATAAATTTGAAACACACCCCATTCCCAACATATGCCTTCAAATGCTAAGAAGATCAGGTGGTGATGACTGAGGAGGATGTTGATTATCTTTAGGTTCCCTAGATGCCGTGGTTGGAGACTCTAAACTGTTTGATGATGGCAGAGAGGACTCCGTGACTGTTAAGTCTCCCTCTTTTGAGCTTGGTGGCTTTGGAAGCTCGGTCAGAATTTGAACAACTTCTCGCATAGTTGGTCGCTCCACTGCCTGTTCTTCAACACATAGCATGGCTACATAGAAAACATGCATCACCTCATGGAGTGGAACTGAGGGAAGTCTAGGATCAAGAACCTTTAGAACTCCTTCCTTGTTTGAGTCCGTCATTTTCCTCACCCATTGCACAATGTCCACACCATCACCAAACTCCCCAACTGGTTTCCTGCCTGTTACCAGCTCCAAAAGAACAACTCCAAAGCTGTACACGTCACTTTTCTCGTCAACTTTTAACGTGTAGGCATACTCTGCAGTCAAAATCACAAACTTAAATCAGTGACCATGAAAAAAATATAACAGCCACATTAATTGAAAACAATTAACATAAAGTGAATGCGTGATAAAGCCATGGAAACTTGCTATCCATTTACTTTGATGTACATGTTGCCAGTTAATCACTATCTGTTTTCAACTGGGAAACTGGGAAAATCTTTAATCTATAACTACAGGACTGCCTAATTATAGGATGGGGGCTATGATGAAGACTCAAACGACACACTCAGCTACCGTTTGCTTTAAACAGTAACAGTCTTCGGAAGCAACATAAACTAGAGGAGAAATCAAAGAGGTCGTTATCGATGTTTGATGCCTAAGAAAACTAGTCAAGGAAGGCAACATAGCATGCTAGCGTTTATTAATTAATTAGGCACATAAAACGTCCAAACCAAACAGCACTATCTATACAGTTCAGTAGTGCCATGAGACAAGCTCCGACCGTTAAGGCTATTAGTCGTGCCAGTTCAACATACAAATCATCAATTATGTTGAATAACAATATATTACCTGGAGCTATGTATCCATACGAACCGGCAATTGCAGACATGCATTCGGATGTTCCAGAATCTTGCAGGAACTTAGCAAGCCCAAAGTCCGCAACATGAGCTTCAAAGTTGGAGTCAAGAAGGATATTGTTGGATTTAACATCTCGATGGACAATGAGTGGCGAACAGTCGTGGTGTAAATAGCAAAGGCCCTTGGCGGCCTCCACAGCAATTTTATACCTTGTGTCCCAATGCAAATGAC
>Ga0209700_105330_pt1 | contig 21785 bp, 17 predicted proteins | sample SiratroredBW_FD_187528 | JGI IMG/M metagenome (GOLD analysis project Ga0209700, IMG submission 187528) | Root nodule microbial communities of legume samples collected from California, USA - Siratro red BW (SPAdes) (version 2) | ecosystem: Host-associated > Plants > Roots > Nodule | place: USA... | reverse complement strand
GTAGGAACCTCCCACCACCACTGCGATACCTTCCACCAATGTTCAGAAATGCACCGCACCCCTTCCATGGAAAACCTTCTTTTATAGCAGCAGGGTTAAATTTGTAATTTCCTCATGTCTATTATTTGAAAATTATGGAGGTGCAGGAAGATGATATGGAGGTGCAGGAAGAAGCAGTCCCATATGGATAGTGTTGAATATAACGGGCTTAGCCCATGTTCTCTGTTATTTTGTTACTATTTCTGTTATTTTTATGATCTATAAATAAACATCCCTTTATGTGTATTTTCACACAAGGGAATTAATCCTATACCTATTTCTCTATTTTAATATGGTATCAGAGCACCAATATAAACATAATATCCGGAAGTAGATCTTCTATCTGATGGAGACATCAAGATCGAGTTTGTTAATTCGAATGATCAATTAGCAGACATTTTCACCAAATCTTTAAAGGGGCCAGGATTGATTATATTTGTAACAAGCTTGGTACATACAATTTATATGCACCAGCTTGAGTGAGAGTGTTGAATATAACGGGCTTAGCCCATGTTCTCTGTTATTTCGTTACTATTTTTGTTATTTTTATCATTTATAAATAAACATCTCTTTATGTGTATTTTCTCACAAGGGAATTAATCCTATACCTATTTCTCTATTTTAATAGATAGTAACACACTAATATTTAAAAAAAAAAATTTAATCTTCAGAAAGTGAGCTTAAAATGCCATATCATTTGCAGAAAGTTCTATCATTTTTACTCAATCATTGGCATTACATAAGAATTAGGATGGCCCAGCCTATGGCGCCATGTGACTGAGAAATATTTGGGAACATCTGTGTGAATTTTTGATTTAGTTTTGCATGCATGCTATTAGTATTAGTTGACCTGGAATACTTTTTTAACCTCATTTACATCTTTGTCACCCTGTTACCTAGGTTATTAATCAAAGAATGCCCAAAGAACTTCTACAAAGCAGCCTTAGGCCTATATTGGTGAATTTGGCACACACAAAAAATCTTAGTATGCCTCTTCTGCTTGGTCTTGCTCGCCTGCTTGAACTGTTATCGAACTGGTTCAATGTTACTTTGGGTGGAAAACTTCTAGAGCATCTAAAGAGGTGGCTGGAGCCTGAGAAGTTGGCACAAAGTCAGAAGTCATGGAAGGCTGGTGAAGAACCCAAGATTGCTGCAGGTTTTACATCTATGGTTTAACCTGTTTAATGCAAGTGGATCTAATTCAACTTCTATAGATCATACTTGTACTGATATTTCTTCTCTATTGTTGCAGCTATCATTGAGCTTTTTCACTTGCTTCCTCCTGCTGCCTCGAAGTTCCTTGATGAACTTGTAACCTTGACTATTGATTTGGAAGGAGCTCTACCCCCAGGACAAGTATATAGTGAAATCAATAGTCCGTATCGCCTTCCGCTCACAAAGTTTTTAAATAGATATGCATCCCTTGCAGTTGATTATTTTCTTGCTCGATTAAGTGAACCAAAGTATTTCAGGCGGTAAGTTTTAGATTGCAGAACTTTAATTATATACCTACTAAGGTCAGATGCTTACATTGCTTCTTTTTGTTGTTTACTGTAAATTTAGTTTCATGTATATAATTCGTTCAGAGGCTGGTCAACCATTAAGAGATGAACTTGCAAAATCACCTCAAAAGATACTTGCAAGTGCATTCTCTGAATTTATTCCCAAATCTGACGTGACAATGACTCCTGCATCCACAAGTACACATACTAGTTTATTAGGTGAAGAAAGTGTTGCACCATCAACCGATGCTTCTAATCCACCTGCTCCTTCTACCAGTGCAACATCTGATGCTTACTTTCAGGGTCTAGCACTTATAAAAACCCTGGTCAAATTAATCCCTGGTTGGTTGCAAAGTAATCGTAGTGTGTTTGATACGTTGGTACTTGTTTGGAAGTCACCTGCAAGAGTATCCCGGTTGCAAAAAGAGCAGGAGCTGAACCTAGTGCAAGTAAGTACAAAATGTTGTTAGTATTGTATATCATTATTGATTGTGGATTTTTTTAATGAGTTCTTGTTTCTATTATTCAATGATTGCATGAACGAATTCAATTTCGTGGCATATATAGATATTTAACAGTTTTAATTGTGTTACTGTTCTCTGCTTCTTATCTCAGTTTTTGCCTTAAGTTAATCGTAAGACTGTATAGGAGGTTGAGCTCTGGATTCTCAACTGTTGAGCCAATCTGTTTGCTGACATCTTCAGCATTGCAGATGATGGTCATGCAAGTACCATTTGATTTGACAATTAACAATATGACTTATGATGGTACAAGAAGTAAAACGACCTAGAAAAGGGAATGATTAGTCCTATTCAGCCTTAAAAACTCATCTTTTTTATGCTATTTTCTGTCAATTAACTTGTGTGTTTTAGCCACTAACTTTCAAATCTGTTTTTAAGCAATCTATCAACCCTTGGCATTGTGTTATGGTTTTAAGCATATTGGAAAAACTGCCACTTCATTGCAGTCTACCTTAGTTAACTTGTGTATTAAACGTTTGCTGCCTTGACCAAATTGTTTGTATTGATTTATTGGTTTCTTTACTAGATATCTTCTCATCGGACTTCACGAGGAATATTTTTAGAATCATGGTCATATTTTTCTGTTGCATCTCCATCCCTCTCCAATTATGTTCGAGCATCAACAATGCAATGTCATCATTTAGCATTTTGGCCTTACTACTTAGTATATAGAAGCTCATTTTTCCTTGCGAACAATCTTAGCCTAAGTTACATTTGTAGCTATTTTCATTTTTTATTGTATGGTTCTAGAACTACATGCCATTAGAAAATTAATGTGCATACTGTATGCGGTATCTACTTCAAGTTTTTCCATTTCTAATTTTTACTCCTTTCATTGTTGCTATTAGTATTATTGCTTTGTTTTCTGTTGTGAAATTTGTATTCATGGTATTTTAAAGTTTTTACCTTGTTCGGAGGCTGATTTTAGATTAATTTTCTTTTTTTCTTGGTTACTCTAATACATCATTGTATATTTTTAGATAGTTTTTTAACTGCACTTTCATTAATTTGACTTGTCTTTTAAGTGGATGGTTAACTTGTTTTCATGGTCATTATGGTCTTCCAGGTTAAAGAAAGCAAATGGCTTGTCAAATGCTTCCTTAATTACTTGAGACATGACAAAAACGAAGTGAACGTGCTCTTTGATATACTTACGATATTCTTATTTCATAGTCGGATCGACTATACATTCCTGAAGGAGTTTTACATTATAGAGGTAGTTCATAATTGGATTTGAAATTTCTGTTAATATCTGGTTCCTTCTTGTATTTGAATTTTGTGGTGACTTTTAGGTTGCAGAAGGTTATCCTCCAGCCATGAAAAAGGCTCTTTTATTGCATTTTCTCAGCCTTTTCCAATCAAAACAACTTGGTCACGACCATTTGGTGACAGTGATGCAAATGCTCATTCTTCCCATGCTTGCACACGCCTTTCAAAATGGTCAAAGTTGGGAAGTCGTTGATCCTGGTATTATAAAAACAATTGTTGATAAACTTCTTGATCCTCCAGAGGAGGTATGTTCTTATCATGTTTAATTTCTGATTTGGCCTTTTGTTGAAATCTTCATGATTCAGTTTTTGTTATACAGATTTGTTAGGACTTCTGTCTCACTATGCTTAGCGTCCCTCTTCTGTAGGTCTCTGCTGAGTATGATGAGCCTTTAAGAATAGAACTACTGCAGCTTGCCACCTTGCTTCTTAAATATCTTCAGAATGATCTTGTCCATCATAGGAAGGAGCTGATAAAGTTTGGGTGGAATCATCTTAAGCGTGAAGACACAGCAAGCAAACAATGGGCATTTGTGAACGTTTGCCATTTTTTGGAGGCATATCAAGCCCCAGAAAAAATAATACTCCAGGTATGAAAACATTGACTTCTTCTTAATGTTCCTTACTCATAGTATCTTGTAAACATGAGCACGTGGGAAACTGAAAGTAAATGGGAGAAAGTGGTGAAAAGTTTAAGAGAACGGAGAGACAGATTCCAATTTGTATTGAGAGAATTATTTATCTGAAAATTACTATAATTGTAGCTACATGCTGGGAACACCTATTTGTAGAGATCCTGACAGGATTCCTATAGCAAAGTCAGTTATAGATGTGAGGCTGTTACCAATGTAATTTAAATTAACATCTCTCTAACAGTCTATAACAACCAACGTAGTCAAAGTTAGGCTCTTACTCATGATTGAAAAGGGAAGTATGGATTGTAAATCGGGTAATTGTATGACGGATTGTAAGATCCTACAAAATTTATGAAATTCGTATAAACACACAACATAATTATATTTTACGTAAAACTCATAATTGAACTTCAATTCAACATGGCAAACAAAAACAATACAATAAGCATATAAAACAAGAAGTCAATCCTAGTTACATCAAATTAACTCCTTACTAGTTACATAATAGTAAACCCACAGCGTCATCCTATTTCCAAATAGGAATTCTATCCTAGTTAACAAAAAAATAAAAATAAAAATCCTTCGAAAGCAAATAATATTGCGAGTTAAATTGTCACTATGCGTTGGTTATAAATTGTGTTATGCATAAATTAAAACCATTAATATTTGTTTCTTAATAACTTTACTTCTAATTGGATGGAAAGTGGTCAGATTGTTGAGTTTTAGAAGATTGAGGGACATGATTGAACCTTGTATTAAAATTGAGACTATATTGAATGAGATAAATAAATAATGGGTCTAAAAAGGTAATTAATCCAAAAAATACCGTGTATATCTATACCCTGACACTGATTTGCAAATGCAGGTTTTTGTTGCTCTTCTCAGGACTTGCCAACCGGAAAATAAAATGTTGGTCAAGCAAGCTCTGGACATTCTAATGCCAGCACTGCCACGACGCTTGCCCCTTGGTGATTCTCGAATGCCCATATGGATAAGATACACCAAGAAAATCCTTGTCGAAGAAGGTCATTCAATTCCCAATCTTATTCACATATTCCAACTTATTGTCCGCCATTCCGATCTCTTCTACAGCTGCAGAGCACAGTTTGTTCCTCAGATGGTGAATTCTCTTAGCCGACTTGGATTGCCTTATAATACCACAGCAGAGAACAGACGACTCGCCATTGAACTTGCTGGATTAGTTGTTAATTGGGAGAGGCAAAGACAAAATGAGATGAAAGTTGTTACTGATTCTGATGCACCCAATCAAATCAATGATGTCTTTAATCCTAGCTCAGCTGATTCTAAGCGATCTGTGGATGGGTCTACATTTCCTGAAGATACAACTAAGCGAGTAAAAGCAGAACCTGGCCTGCAATCCATATGTGTCATGTCACCTGGTGGTCCTTCATCAATAACCAACATTGAAACCCCTGGATCTGCCAGTCAACCTGATGAAGAATTTAAACCAAATGCTGCAATGGAGGAAATGATTATCAATTTTCTTATCAGAGTAGGGCTTACTTCTAACCTAATTTATTACATTTCTTATGGTGATATTTGGCTAATTCATTGCAAGATAATTTAACATCTGGGAAACACACTTTCCAATATTTAATGTTGTGGATACTGAAATTGTGTTTGCTTTCCCTAGTGCTTGCCGTCCTTATGGATTAAGGGTTCAAAGGATAACTTATTAGTTTCTTACTGTTACAATATTCTCGTCTAATCACGGACACTTCTAAGTGGTAGCTAGCTGTGTATTGTGTCCTAGTAGTAGCTAGCTGCATTTTAATAATTTAATTTTATTTCTTAATTTAGTGTGCCAATACAACTTGAATGATAATTAGATAAGTTTTAACATCTTATCATGTTTACAGTGACTTGTCTCGTTAAATTTTGTATTCCAATATCTTTTTTCAGAATTTTTTTTATGTAATGTTAGTTTAATTTTACACTATAACTGTGTCATGTCCTGAATGATTTTTAAAATTTTACCATGTGTCCTGAGTTATGTTTGTGCTTCCTAGTCATAGTCATCTGTCTTTTGAGGTCCAGAAATATGATATATGTATATGAATGAAAGTGACTGATTCACAGTATTTTCAATCTTTGTTCAAACTATTTTTGTTGAAAACATTCTCAATGCATTCACAACCAAGCTGTGTCCAAAGGATGTTTTTGATGATTATCTTTTACTTATGTGATTAGGTTGCTCTGGTCATAGAACCAAAGGACAAAGAAGCAAGTGCAATGTACAAACAAGCTTTGGAGCTACTTTCACAGGCTTTGGAGGTGTGGCCGAATGCAAATGTAAAATTTAATTATTTGGAAAAACTTCTGAGCAGTATACAGCCATCTCAAGCAAAGGATCCATCCACTGCACTGGCACAGGGTTTGGATGTCATGAACAAAGTGTTAGAGAAACAACCTCACTTGTTCATAAGAAATAACATTAATCAGATTTCTCAAGTGGGTCTAACATTATTTTTGATTGTTTGTTTTCATTTGCTCAGTGATTCAATTTTGACATTAATTGTATTCTTCTTCCAGATTCTTGAACCATGTTTCAAGCATAAACTTTTAGATGCTGGCAAATCCTTCTGCTCACTGTTGAGGATGATTTTTGTTGCTTTTCCTCAAGAAGCAACTAGCACACCTGCAGATGTTAAGTCATTGTACCAGAAGCTTGATGATCTGATACAGAAGCATGCTACCACTGTCACAGCTCCTCAAACAGCGAGTGATGATAATAATGCTAGTTCAATTAGTTTCCTATTGCTTGTCATAAAAACCTTGACAGAGGTACAAAGGAACTTTGTTGATCCTTTAATTTTGGTTCGTATTCTTCAACGGCTGCAACGAGACATGGGTTCAGCGGCAGGGCCTCATTTAAGACAAGTATGTTGGTTTTCCTTTTCGAATTAATAATATTTTAAGTTCTAGGTATAAAATGAATTCTTATATTAAAATAGAAATTATTGTAGAAACAAAATCAATAGTTAGAATTTAGTGGGAAAATATGCATGATAAATCAGTCTGCACTTACATGATTTAAATTAGTTGCTTTTTGTTTTATCTAATTTATTTACCTGACTCAGTAAAAGCTTATGATACTGACTATAGGCATGCTAATTTTATCCAGAGTGAAGTAGTTGTGTTTATGTCAGTCCCTCTATTTCTTTTTTGGATACAAATTGTTAATACATGTTGCTTGACAATTAAATTCCGTGGTGTTATGTAGCAAGACCTACCCTGCAGCCTTGATTTTTATTGGGTAAGATGCTATATAATGGTTTTAAAACAAAGGTGGTTTGGATCTCTTTCTAGTAAAGCAGGCATGCCCTGTACCCTTTTGATGCCTTTTACTTTCTTTAGTCTGACTCTGATATGCTATATAGTAAATAAACTTTATCCAAGAAATTCTAGTGTGATTAACATATATTTTGACTTGTTAATTGTGTTATTTGTTTTTTAAATCTATAAGAAGTATGCGTGATTTATTTTTCTGTTTGAAGTCATGATAAACTGTCATACATTATTAGGGTCAGAGAACAGATCCAGATTCAGCAGTCACATCTTCTCGTCAAGGTGCTGATGTTGGAGCAGTTATTTCAAATGTAAAATCGATTTTGAAACTTATCACTGATAGAGTGATGGTTGTTTCTGAGTGCAAGCGGTCTGTGTCTCAAATATTGAATGCTTTACTCTCCGAGAAAGGAATTGATGCTAGTGTACTTCTTTGCATACTTGATGTGGTTAAAGGGTGGATTGAAGATGACTTCAGTAAACAAGGAACTCGCCAAGTTCCTTTCTCACCCCCAAGGAGATAGTTTCTTTTCTTCAGAAGTTGTCACAAGTTGATAAACAAAATTTCACATCAGTTGCTCTGGAAGAGTGGGACAGGAAATATCTTGAACTTCTTTATGGGATTTGCGCAGATTCAAATAAGTAAGTTGTTCATCTTAAGTTTATCTGTGCTATGCTTGAAATGTATTCTGTCTTGATCTTCTAAATAATTTCCAGATACCCTTTACCCTTGCGTCAAGAGGTTTTTCAGAAGGTGGAAAGGCAATATATGCTTGGTTTACGAGCCAAAGATCCGGAAGTTAGGATGAAATTTTTCTCTCTCTATCATGAGTCTCTTGGAAAAACTCTTTTTACCAGACTTCAATTTATTATCCAAATTCAAGACTGGGGGGCTTTGAGTGATGTCTTCTGGCTTAAACAAGGCCTTGATCTTCTCCTGGCAATATTGGTTGAGGATAAACCTATTACACTGGCTCCAAATTCTGCCAGAGTTCAACCCCTTTTGGTTTCAGGTTCTATTATTGAATTAAGTGGAATGCCCCATAAGGTTAATGATGTATCTGAAGGATCTGAGGATGCTCCTCTAACACTTGAGACCCTTGTGCATAAGCATGCCCAGTTTCTTAACAGCATGAGCAAACTCCAGGTTACTGAATGTTTAATCACTTAAGTACTATTATACTCTCATAATTAAAGTTGTATTTGTTTAGTTTTATTGCTCTGGTTATTGTATTGCATCATGAAGTTCCGTGATATGGTTGTGGCACAGTGCTTGCTATGTCTAAAACTTCTTTTGTTAAAAGTGTTAAAATGATTTGAGACTTTTTGTGGCCTTTATACTTTGGATTTGTATTAAAGAGCACTACGGACCTATCACTGTCTTCTGTCACACATTGTAAATTTGTAATCATCTGATGTGCACAGTTATTGGCAAATACTTCATAGTCTCACTCAATGATAAAATTTCTTCCAGGTGGTTGACCTATTAATTCCATTGAGAGAGTTAGCCCACACAGATGCTAACGTTGCATACCATTTGTGGGTACTGGTATTTCCAATTGTCTGGGTTACATTGCATAAAGAAGAACAGGTAACACTTGCTAAACCAATGATTAATCTTTTGTCTAAAGATTACCATAAGAGGCAGCAAGCCAACAGACCAAATGTAGTGCAAGCTCTATTAGAAGGACTTCAGTTGAGCCATCCTCAACCCAGAATGCCAAGCGAGCTTATTAAATATATTGGAAAAACTTATAATGCATGGCACATTGCACTAGCCTTGTTGGAAAGTCATGTTATGTTGTTCCCCAATGATTCCAAATGCTCCGAGTCTCTGGCTGAGCTCTATCGTTTGCTCAATGAAGAGGATATGAGATGTGGGCTGTGGAAGAAGAGATCAGTTACTGCAGAAACCCGGGCTGGGCTTTCTCTTGTTCAGCATGGCTATTGGCATCGTGCCCAAAGTCTCTTCTATCAAGCCATGGTGAAGGCAACTCAAGGAACATATAATAACACCGTACCGAAGGCTGAGATGTGTCTATGGGAAGAGCAGTGGTTATACTGTGCTAGTCAACTTAGTCAATGGGAAGCACTGGCAGACTTTGGCAAGAGTGTTGAGAATTACGAAATTCTGCTTGACAGTCTTTGGAAATTGCCTGATTGGACATATATGAAGGAGCATGTCATTCCCAAAGCTCAAGTGGAAGAAACTCCAAAGCTTCGTCTAATTCAAGCATACTTTGCTCTTCATGATAAAAATACAAATGGTGTGGGGGATGCTGAGAATTTGGTTGGTAAAGCCGTTGATCTTGCTCTAGAACAATGGTGGCAGCTGCCTGAAATGTCTGTTCATTCCAGAATTCCTCTTCTGCAGCAATTCCAACAAATAGTCGAAGTTCAAGAGTCAGCTAGGATTCTAATAGATATTTCCAATGGAAATAAGCTCTCAGGAAATTCGGTGGTTGGTGTGCAAGGGAACCTTTATGCTGATCTGAAGGACATCCTTGAGACATGGAGACTAAGAACTCCAAATGAATGGGATAATATGTCTGTTTGGTATGATTTGCTGCAGTGGAGGAATGAAATGTACAACTCTGTCATTGACGCTTTCAAAGATTTTGGTGCCACAAATTCAGCACTTCATCATCTTGGTTATCGTGACAAAGCATGGACTGTCAATAGGCTTGCTCACATTGCACGTAAGCAAGGCCTTTTTGATGTTTGTGTCACCATACTTGAAAAATTATACGGCCACTCAACCATGGAAGTGCAGGTAGGATATCTGGTCATCTGTAGTTAGAGAATTACCTCATTTTTGTCATTATCTGTACACTTTTAATTATATATGAGCCTAACCTTTGGTGGTCGCTTTACATTTTGTTCTGATAATTTTGATATCAACATCATATGGCAAGTTCAGTTTTTTTATTAATCTGGATGTTATCTGTACATAGGTAATTCTTAACAATTATATTTGTATAGATACACAGCATTAACATGCAGTTTTTATTTTCAGAGTACTTTGATTTGACAGTATTGAACTCTGAAATTTGAGAACTTGTGTAGATTTTATCTGATATGCTCTTTGTCAAGTATTTACAGGAAGCGTTTGTTAAGATTACTGAACAGGCGAAGGCATACCTAGAAAATAAGGGAGAACTTACAAGCGGTATTAATCTGATCAACAGCACTAATCTAGAGTATTTTCCTGCAAAGCACAAGGCTGAAATTTTCCGTCTGAAAGGGGATTTCATGTTGAAATTGAATGATTCTGAGTCTACTAATGTTGCTTATTCAAATGCCATTAGTCTTTTCAAAAACTTGCCTAAAGGATGGATAAGCTGGGGAGACTACTGTGATATGGTAATTAGCATCTGTTTTTCATGTTACTTTCTATGACTGATTAAATATTTACTAATTTTTGTACTTATCTGTCATCTACTTCAAATAGGCTTACAGAGAAACTCATGAAGAGATTTGGCTGGAATATGCTGTCAGCTGCTTTTTGCAAGGTATAAAATTTGGTGTGTCCAATTCAAGAAGCCATCTTGCTCGTGTGCTTTATCTTCTTAGCTTTGACACTCCCAATGAGCCTGTTGGAAGGGCATTTGATAAGTACTATGAACAAATACCACATTGGGTATGGCTCTCTTGGATTCCGCAGCTCTTACTCTCTCTTCAGAGGACTGAAGCTCCTCACTGTAAACTTGTTCTTATGAAGATTGCAACGTTGTATCCTCAGGTGAGTATATGCAGAATTGCATTTGTTTATTGCAAATTATGTATATCCTAAATTATCATGGGTTTCTTCTCCTGAATTTCAGGCTCTATATTATTGGTTGCGCACATACTTACTGGAACGACGTGATGTTGCCAATAAATCTGAACTTGGTAGGATTGCAATGGCTCAACAAAGATCACAACAGAGTGTTTCTGGTACTAGTACTGGTTCTCTTGGTGGGTTGGCTGATGGAAATGCAAGAGTACAGGGTCCAGGAGGGAGTAACTTGCCATCTGATATTCAAGCTCACCAAGGCTCCCAGCCTGCAGGTGGAATTGGATCACATGATGGTGGAAACTCACATGGGCAAGAACCTGAAAGGTCTACAAGTGCAGAGAGCAGCATGCACAATGGAAATGACCAACCTTTGCAGCAAGGTTCTGCAAACCTCAATGAAGGTGGTCAAAATACTTTAAGACGTGCTGCTGGTGCTTTAGGTTTTGTGGCTTCAGCTGCCAGTGCTTTTGATGCTGCAAAAGATATAATGGAGGCTCTTAGGGGCAAGCATGCTAATTTGGCTAGTGAACTCGAGGTCATCATCTTCCAGACATTTTAAGTTGCTTTACTTTGTTTAAAATTGATGTTATTCAACCTCACCGTCTTCATTCACCCTTTCTCCCTATTGCATGTGTAAAAGTTCTGCTCTTGGCGTCATAATTAAACTAAACCATTGCTGCAAGCACTTAGGAATAACGATGAGATAATTGTATGCATTTATTGAATCAGTGTAGCTAAGTAAACATGAAGGGATACACCATGGACAAAGGCACGAGAGTTAAAATGATTTTTATATAATTATGTTGTGAATTGTGCCGGTGTATCTGAAAATCAAATCTGGGTTATGTGTTCCCTAAACTAGAAGTTACTTGGATTATTATAACAAAACCTTTATTTCGCAGATCCTGCTTACAGAAATTGGTTCAAGATTTGTCACTCTTCCTGAAGAGAGACTTCTGGCAGTGGTTAATGCTTTGCTTCACCGCTGCTATAAATATCCAACAGCTACAACTGCTGAAGTTCCTCAGTCTCTCAAGAAAGAGCTCTCTGGTGTTTGTAGAGCTTGCTTTTCTGCTGACGCTGTAAATAAGCATGTTGATTTTGTGAGGGAGTACAAACAGGATTTTGAACGAGATCTTGATCCAGAAAGCATTGCTACTTTTCCATCTACCCTCTCTCAACTGACTGAGCGGTTGAAACACTGGAAAAATGTTCTTCAAAGCAATGTTGAGGATCGGTTTCCAGCAGTGTTAAAGCTGGAAGAAGAAAGCAAGGTCTTGCGGGACTTCCATGTTATTGATGTTGAAGTTCCAGGGCAGTATTTCACTGATCAGGTAACTGCTTCTGAATTTCTTTTTCAAAAAATGCCAAAATTTTAATGTATATGTGTGTGCACTACTATAGATTACAGTATTGATATCCATTAAACTGGCCCGGAGTTTACCTGGGGGAGTATTTGGTGCATCCCATATTCATTCTTAGTTGTTTATTTCCAGGAAATTGCACCAGATCATACTGTTAAATTGGATAGGGTTGCGGCTGATATTCCCATTGTGCGGAGGCATGGGAGCAGTTTTCGCCGTTTGACGCTAATTGGCTCTGATGGCTCCCAACGTCATTTTATTGTTCAGACATCTTTGACTCCCAATGCTAGAAGTGATGAGCGCATACTGCAGCTTTTCCGTGTGATGAACCAAATGTTTGAGAAGCACAAGGAGTCAAGACGCCGTCACATATGCATTCACACACCAATAATTATTCCTGTTTGGTCTCAGGTTAAATTATTTTCCTAGTACATTATTGTATCTTTTCACTTTTTTTTTTTAGATTGATGGAACCATGGCCTTGATTGCAATCAAGACTACCGAGACTGCAAATGTAACTTTTACCTACTTAAAAGTATCATCTTATTTTACTTGAATTTTTGTATGGACAGGTACGCATGGTAGAAGATGATTTGATGTATAGTACTTTCCTTGAGGTCTATGAGAATCATTGTGCAAGGAATGACCGTGAGGCAGATCTTCCGATAACCTATTTCAAGGAGCAGTTGAACCAAGCTATCTCAGGCCAAATATCACCAGAAGCTGTTGTTGATCTTCGTCTGCAAGCCTATAATGAGATAACGAAAAACCTGGTTAACGACAACATCTTTTCACAGTATATGTACAAAACTCTACCTAGCGGCAACCATAGCTGGGCTTTCAAGAAGCAATTTGCTGTCCAGTTAGCCCTTTCAAGTTTCATGTCCTTTATGCTACAAATTGGTGGGAGGTCTCCGAATAAGATTTTGTTTGCAAAGAACACTGGAAAAATATTTCAAACTGATTTTCATCCCGCCTATGACGCAAATGGGTTGATTGAGTTTAATGAACCAGTCCCATTTAGACTGACAAGGAATATGCAAGCCTTCTTCTCCCATGGTGTGGAAGGCCTAATTGTATCTTCAATGTGTGCAGCTGCGCAGGCTGTGGCTTCACCTAAGGTGAGAACTGAACATGCATACATAAACTTGAATGCTCTTCAATATTTTGATGTTACTTCAATGCAATACTACCAAATATTGATGTGTTGTAAATTATTGGTATTACAGCAAAGTCAGCACCTGTGGCATCATCTGGCAATGTTTTTCCGTGATGAGCTACTGTCTTGGTCTTGGAGAAGACCGCTTGGGATGCCCATGGCCCCTATGGCTGCAGGTGGTACCATGAGCCCGGTTGACTTCAAACAGAAAGTTATCACAAATGTGGAACATGTTATTACAAGGGTTAAGGGAATCGCTCCTCAAAATTTTTCTGAAGAGGTAGTAAGCAACTAAACGAAATTGCGTTCCCTTCTTAGTGTTCCGAAACAATTTATCCTTTGATTTAATTTATTTGGAAATTCCACTGTCAGGTTTTCTTTTTTAATTGCTGGATTGATGGAACTAGGAGATAACAAATTTCTTTTACGGGTTACCTACCAAAAATAAAGCAATCCATTTTTATCCTTTTGGACATTTTTATGGATTTAATAATTACTGAGATAAAAGGAAAGAGAAGGGCTGAATGAGGGTTTTTTGCATTTCTGTTTTTTCTGTTGGCACCACTCATTATCACTAATTGCAAGTTTCTGCCTCCTGATAATGTCCTTCCACTTTCAGTCATCATTGATACTAGTTCTTTTTCAATTTAACGATTCCTTTATTTATCCTTATATTTTTTTACTATATTTGATGCTCTGGCACATAGTACATAAAATGTTTTTTGAGAATATTGACTATATCTACCTCAAGTTTCTCCCTATTTAGTGCATTTTATGCTGCCTGCTATTTTAATCTATAGTATTTACGTTTAATTTTTTTTATATAGGAGGAGAATGTTATGGATCCACCACAACCTGTGCAGAGGGGTGTTACGGAGTTGGTTGAAGCTGCCTTGAACCCTAGGAACTTGTGCATGATGGATCCAACGTGGCATCCCTGGTTCTAAGTTCTGATGGCAGTCTTTTCTTGAAAAGTATGTAACAGCACTGTAAATATGTGTACATATCCAGCTAAGTAGAGCAGTGATAACTATTATGTTGAACCCAATTGTTAAATCACTACATATTGGGTGTCATTTTTCTTCTGCTGTAGGTCAGAGCGATACACCGTAGAGTATTAGTTACAGGAGCATGACGAGGTACCCACATATTATTAAGCGGTCATTGATTTGTAAAAGACATTTGTATACATAAGTTAATCATGAGTAAAATGGCAGTTTTTAAAATGTGTTCAGAATTAACCTGTTACCTTTATTATTTAACGCTACATATTATAAAAAATTGAATAATTAGCTAGAGTGCAATAAGTTCACTTAAGTAAGAATTCAAGTTTTCTCTCAAGATGTATTGCATTGTTTATCACTTTTTCTTCAAATTATGTGTGATATCATTTAATGCAAGATATTTAGGAGTGTATTTATTTATTACAACTTGAGAATTGACTAAGAATAGTTCATATGATAAACAAGTTCTTGGGTATTGTTTGGTTAAAATGAGAAAGGGATACTATGGAAAGGGAAAAGTAGAAGAAAAAAAAGTAACATTTTTTATCCTCGTTTCATTCCTTGAACAAGAGAAGAAAAATTCTAGTGGAATTCATTACTAATTTTAATCATTCGAAGAATAACCATTAGTTTTAAAGAGTAAGAAGAAATGACAGTCTTATATCTCTAGTTTAAAAGATACAATTGCATTTTTCAAGGTTTTATAAAACAAAAGTTATATCCCTCCGATTTTTAAAAGAAACTCATTTTTTATGATTTTAATAAAATATATAATTTATCTTCCTGATATTTTTAATGAAGCGATATTTATCTCTACTATTTTATTTAAAATAACATGGACTAAAAATTATGAAATTAAAAGTTAAAATTTTAAAATGTAAAAATTATAAAATATTAAACTATTTAATTGCATATATTAAAAATATAAAAAATTATTTGTTTAGAAAAAACATTGTTTTGATGTAAAGGTAAATAAATAATTATAAAATGTATGCTTAAATTTATTAGCATATTATTATATTTAAATATGTTTTAATATAAGTATAAATATATTCAAAAGGTTAATATAAATAAAAATAAAATAAGAAGTATGGGTTTTATTTTGTTAATAAAATAAGAGATCGAAATGCTTATTTTAAAACTAGAAAAAGTATGAATATAATTTTAAAAAAAAATATCAAAACTAGTAGAAGAAATATTTCTATAATTAAATTATTCCATTCTATTTCTAGAAATGATAATTTTTATATTTTAAAACTTTAGTTCTTCACTTTTTATTTTTAATTAATTTTTAGCCAATATACTATTTTAAATAAAATAAGGAAAGTGTGTGTGATATTGTATGTGGTTGTCCTTCTCTTTTGTGTGTATTTATGTCATTCTAGGTACAATTAATTCGTTTTTCTTTTACACGTTTAAAAAATTATTTCTTACGAACAATCTTAAGAAAATGCTTGGTTTTCTTTTATAGCATAATTATTCATATAAATTATAACTAATATTTTGCACCGGTAAATGTATCAAAACTAACAAAATTTTGTATTAGACCATTTTTTTCGATAATAATTTTTCGATGAATTGAAATAAATATTCACACCAAAATAAATTAGCTATATAAAATGATAGATTTTATATAATCTGCAATATTTGATTATGTGGTTATTTCTTCTAATATTTATGATATCTTATTTTAAGTTTTATTCTATCACGTACTTGATTAATTCTGATTTGTTCGACATTTCTTTTTAGAGGATAAAGGAGAATGAAATTTTTAATAAAAAAATCTTCTAAGACTTTTAATTTATTTTTTCTCTTTGTGATTTAGTTAGTTGCTTATGCATGTTAAATTTTTAGGATTTGGAAATGTTCTTTATAAGAGACTTCTTACTTATGATAAGGTTACAAAAAGGTGTTATTTTTTGTTGTATGCTCTTTTTGCCAGGAATGAAAAGAGAGCATTAGTCATTTTTGTTTTACTTGTTCTTCTCTTCTTTTATTTGGTTCTGCATTCATAATATATTTTCTGATCTAATTAATTTTTTATGTTCTAGTTTTATTGGTTTTCTTAAGTCTCTACGTAGCTTTATTATTCAGTACATTAAACTTGATGATATCACATTTTTCTTATAGATGATATAGAAGAATCTTTCTATATTTCTTGATGACATCAATATATATTTGGTTACGTATAAGAGTTATATTTGACTTTTAAATAATATGTCTAAGAATTGTATGACAAATAATATTGTTGACTTCTCTGTCTTGAACATATATATCTGTTTTTTTTTACAACTCTCTCATAGAAAACAACTTGTCAAATCTAGGTCAAATAGTTCTTTTTTCAAATTAGAGTCAAGTTTAGAATCTAACAAAGTTTATTATCTTTGCAAAATTGTCATTCCATCTTTTTAGAAAAGTTATAATTTTAAGTATATTTTTTAAAAAATCTTTAATATAGATATTTCATTGCCTTGTAAAAGCTAAAGAGAAAAATAATTTTACAAACATAAAATAAGAAAAATTTATAAATATCTCACATGTTCCATGACATGTTTTAGACCTTGTGTACTTATCATTTATCCTAAAAGAACATGTCAAACTAAGTATATAAATAAAAAATTGGGTCCATGCAGTTAAACGAAGTTATATAAACAAAATATTGTACATTCATTAAGTCATACGAAAACACTTGCATATGTCAATATTTGATACTTATAAAATCATGTTTTATATTTTGATATTAAACATAATAAAAAAAAAGTCTCTTAACTAACTCATTGTATTGGACACATAAAATCTAAAAAATATCTAACATAAAGGCTTGTTTAATGGTTAGAGATTCTAATCAATGACAACAAAAATGTATTAGTTTGTTCTATTTAATTTTTTTACTTATATCTTGGTCTTGACAACAAAAATGTATTAGGAATTCTAATAAATGACAATAAAAATGTATTAATGGTTACTTATTTAAATATTTATATCTATTAATTAATTAGATAAATATTTTATAAGTTCTTAATTAATTAATATTAAATAAATTGATAAATCATTCAATCACCATGAATAATTAAAATTTAACTTTTAAATATAAATGATTTCAATTTCACATTACTATTAGGATCATAAATAAATATATTGTATTACTCTATCCTTAACCATAGAAATTCATTCCAAATATTATATTTTACATGTTACTCTTTGGTGGAAAGAAAAGAGTTGATATCTTATTAAGTGAAGAGAGAAGATAAGTATACATAAAAAATAACACTTTATTTATAATACCCAAAAATAACTAAAAATGATCAAGTTTATAACACTTGCCCACATCAAGAATATACTGCTCCCCGTAGCAAACCACTGCTGAACCTGCAGCAGACCAAGAAACCACACAGAGTTCATTGTGTGTTTCAAGAACACCCTTGCTGAAACTTACAGTAAGTCATAATTATACAGAATCCACTGTATAACCCATAAAAGCCTTACTGCTCCCCGCAACAAACCACTGCTGAAGCTACAGCAGAATAAGAAACCACACAGAAACCCACTATGTTCCAAGAACTCCCTTGCTGAAACCTATAGTAAGTCACAGTTATACAAAATCCACTGTATAACCAAGAAACGCCTCACACTACTCTCCCCGCAGTAGGCAAACCACCAGTACAAACACATTGTACCACGAATTACACTTCAGTAATTCAAGAACTTAGTATTAGTTTTAATACAATTGAAAGATTTACACAAAAATCAACTAACAAAAGCAACTCTATACAACAGATCAGAAATGTAAGAAGAAATAGGTATAAAGTGCTTAGGATAAGGTCAGATCAATGATGTAGAAATGTGCAGTCAATTTCCAAAGCTCTAGTAGAATGCAGAAATTCAGTTCTTGATGAACTCTTTGAAAACTTCAAATGATCTTGATCTCAAAAAGTGTGATAGTGTGTTCAAAAATTCTCTGTATTGTATTCTTTTGAAAACACACCTGTAGTGACTACTGTCAAACTTTAGTTGATTGATTTGACACTCAATCGATTAAATTTTAAAAGACAGTTAAAACCGTTTATCAGAATTTGAAATCAGATTTTAATGATTTTTAAAACCTTGCTAAAGCCAATTTTCACAGTGGAGCTTATCAATGATCAACACATTCATTATCACAGATTTTAACCTCAATCTAGACACACCAACACCACCTAAAGCCTAGACCCAAAAACTCCAATCTTCATGCAAAAATCCATGCATCTCCACTTGAAAGCACTTGGTCTTGACTTGGTCTTGACTTGGTCAACTTGGCTAGTTTCTTCAAATTAACTCAGCAGCTTTAGTTGTAATTGGTTTGGCTTCATGAAATCAATATAACATTTTCTGGTGCTAACACTTGTCAAATTCAACTATTTGTACAACTTTAAAATTTAACAAAAAACATATATACATGTATTGGTTTGTCTACAAAATAAAAATAATGTCAAGGTCCTGCTCCTACGCTCTTCTAAATATACCTCCAGAGTTCACATTTTGAGTTTGGTCATGTACCCAATATGCTCACAACAAATTATCACATAAATAACAACCAATACAAAGATAAGCTACCTGAAAAAAAAAAAAAAAACTATCTAAGAATCCATAAATTTTAATTTTCTTCAACTTACCACCGAAATTGATACGTATACACATATACAAAAAAATCACACATGGATCCACATATTTAGTATATTCATCAAGAAATATCTCTTAACGCCTTTCGTATTAAGCATTCTCCACCAGAGATTTAACACCTGACCCATTTTAGCACCCTGAGTATGCAAGCCTCAACTATAAAGATTAGGGTGGGTTTAAAGTATATTCTTAACCAAATTTTAGCATGTGTTCTTATTTAGTCTTTCAGACCCCAATATGTGTTATAATGATACAATAAACTACCTTTGACGTCTGATTGCTAAATGTCTTAGTTTAGTGACTTAAATCATTAGTGAAGTGAGGGAGTATTTGCTATAATATAAATTTTTGTTTAATATCTATATTCATTTTATGGTTCACGTGTCATCCCATATTTATGACCTCAAAATCTCACATTCTACAATAACATGTCATTCTTATTCATATTATATGTATACATTACAATTCACTTAAATTAAAGCAATAAATCATTCAAGTATTCAATTAAATAATTTCTACATATAAACATACATATACATAACACACATACACATATAAATTACCAAAAACACTTGAATAAAGACATCAAACGATATTTTCGCTTGAGTGAAAATACCCCACTTAAGCGAGTTTGCTTTGGCTAAGCAAGGGTATCAAACGAGACACTCACTAAAGTGATTTAGATGATACATCCACTTGAACATGTCTACTTTTGCTAAGTGAAATACTTACTAAAACGACTCAAACGATACTTACACTTAATGACTCAGGCAAAACCTCATACACCAACACATAGACACTTTTATAAACAAAGTTATGCCAATTGAACCTTGAAAACATTCCTATCTCACTTCATAGAATTTTTTCTTCCCGGTACCGTAGCAAATTTACTTTAATTTTAGGATTAAAGTAGATAAAAACTCTTATTTCATAACTAGGTTATGAACATGTTCAACAATAACTCCAAAATCAACATACAACTAAAAAATGTTAAACCCAAAAGTCAACAACATCAAACTCACGTGTAACATAAGTTCCTTTAATTTTATACCGATGAAGAATTTTATATGCACATGCAACATAAGTCCTTGAGAACTTGGCATGCAACACTAGATTTTTATACAATATCTTCATGGGAAAAACTTTAATTTTACGTTCATCCATGTAATCGCCTTATGTAGTTTTTCTTACTTGAAGCTTCACACTCTTAAAGATACTCCTAATTTAGGTAAGAAGTCCCAATACTTAAAAAATCAAAGAAAAACTATTCAACTAAAACAATTTCTAAGTCCAGTGATCATAATTTAAAAAAGATGAGATTCAAAGAAAGAAAGGCCTATAAAAAAAAGGTATAAGCTAAAGGGGAAGAAAACGTATAAATGAAATAAGAATAATTATTAAAAAATACATTATTCTACATAATGTTATATATATATATATATATATATATATATATATATATATATATATATATATATATATATATATATAAAGAATGTTAAATTAATAAAAGTAGTATAAAAAAATTATCAAAATTTATTAAAGTTAACCTACTAAGAAATAGTGAAAGTATTATAATATTTAAAAACAAAAAGTTTAGATGTCTGAATATAATATTTGAAAAAGGAAAATATTTGAAAATACTGTTCTTTTTTCAAATACTCATATAATATCACAAATGAATTGATTAAGTTGAATTGAAATATGAAGCTTATAACAAAATAATTCAATAAAAAGGCACAATTTTACATGAGTTTTTGGTTTTGACCACTAAAATGTGATCTATCTGCTTCTCTATTTCCCACAACAAAATCTAAAGAATACTCCATCAAAACAACAAGAACCAAAATAAACGATCATCTCCCTCCTATAGATGTCATTCACATTAGCATTTTACCAATATGCCAAAAAGTTCATCCAAGAATCATAAAGCAGATTTTCCCTCCTCTTCTTCTTCTTCATCAAAGCGCAAGTGTTTCCCTTTTGGGGTTGGCAATCCTTTCAAACACAATATATTAGGTGAAGAAGCATTCTGAGCACAGTTCTCTTCAACTTCCTCTTTCACAATCTCATCATCGCTGTCGTATACAAATCTTATATGCTTACCTTCAAACTTGGAATGTATCCTTTCATTCATGTTAATCTTGTTCAAAACTTCACACAGTTCATCAAGTATCTTCATCTTCCCTCCTTCAATGTCCTCAATATAATCTTTTTTATCTTCGGTTATTTTCCCCTCGTCTTCATCATTGATACTTGCATTGGCCTGCATTGACCAGATAGAAGCATCATCCTCTTCTATGAAGGAGCTACTAACCAAATCAGAATAACATTCTTCCGATGAATTCGAATCTGGAGAGTTGTCTGAGAAGTCAAGTAAAAGGGACCTGCTTAACACACTCTTTCTGTTGGGAATCGACCTTTCTTCCCTCCTCCATGAACTCAAAATAGGCACTTTGCGGAAGCGTAAATATAAAAACAACGCCAGAAAATTTTAGCGTGGAAAACCTTCTTAATAAGGTAAAAACCACGGGACCAGTAGGCCAC
>Ga0209700_105328_pt1 | contig 21797 bp, 22 predicted proteins | sample SiratroredBW_FD_187528 | JGI IMG/M metagenome (GOLD analysis project Ga0209700, IMG submission 187528) | Root nodule microbial communities of legume samples collected from California, USA - Siratro red BW (SPAdes) (version 2) | ecosystem: Host-associated > Plants > Roots > Nodule | place: USA... | reverse complement strand
ATATGTGTGTGTGTGTGTGTGTGTGTGTGTGTGTGTATGGAGAGGGTGAAAGAAATGAATGAGATGTTAGCACCAGGAGTTGCTAGAGGATTTGATGAAATCAATAAGTGAATGAAGTCTAAGGGATCATGAAGATGATTGAAGATGTTGGTTCTAGACTTAGGCTTTGTGTGTGAGTGTGTGAGTTCTTATTTGTGTCATAAAATCATTTGTTACATGTTTCATATATCTTAGTAAGCTCCAAAGTAAAAGTTGTTTAATCAAATTAATCAAAGTTTTCAAATAAATGTGTTTTGGAAATAAAAATTAAGAAACTGGTTTTATTTTGAATCTGATAAATTTTCTGTTCTAGAAAAGTTCAATTGATTGAACAGTTATATCAATCGATTGAAGTTTTAAAATACTATGCCTATATAAAGGGAAGGCATGTGTTTTGGCAAATATATAGAAAATCATTCTAAGAAACTTTGTCAAATCCTTTGAGAGAGAATTGTGAGAAACACCTTGAAAGCTTTTGCTAACTCATTTCTTCTTAAGAATCATAATCTTAGAGCATTACTTTGATTCTGAATCAGTGTAACAGTGATATTGTGCAGAGCTAAGTGTTCCTACTCTGATTTGTTCATTATAATCTGTTTTGAGTAGAATCACTGTGTGATTTGGTCTGATCATTGTATTTTTGAATGCTACTATGTGGTTACATATTGCATAGGGTGTGTGATTGTAACTTGAGTGTAAAGAGGATTTTGTACTATTTGTATAACTACTGAAGGGTTCAACAGGTTGTTTTACTGCTAGAAGCAGGGTGTGCTTGTGGGGTACAAGTGTTGTATTGTTGGATATTGATCTTAGAGATCTTTTATAGTGGAAATCTTTGCTAGTTTGCAAAGGACTGGACGTAGCCCTTGAGGAAGGGTAAACCAGGATAAAAACTTGTGTTCTTGATCTTTCTTTCCCTATTCTTGAATACATTTCTTGTTTCTGATGGTTGCGCAATTAACTGTTTCTCGCGTATAATTAATTGTTTTGTTCTAAGTTTGTTTGGAAACCTTTTCTGAAATTGTTGATACATATTCTAGTTTCTGGATATTTCTTATTTTGATTTTTCAGTCAATCAAGTTTTTAGTGTAATTGATTATATTTCTGTTAACTAGTTTTTCTTGAATCTTGATTTGTATCAACTGGTCATTGTTTTTCCTGAAACTATTTACTCAACTGTGTTCTAGGTTTTCTGAATTACTTTTCTGACTTCAGTTTATTGCTTCCGCACTTGATCTGATTGAATACAATTGATATTGTTGGTGGATTATTTTATGAAATAGATTGAACATTCACTATGCATTTTACAGAAATCATTTTTTAATAATTTGAATAAAGAATCTTCATCCAGTTTTGTAAAATTAATCACAGAAAGTTCAATTCACCTCCCTCTTGAACTCAGCCTGAACTTATTTTACATGAGAGAAAAAAAGAGAGAGAGAGAGGAGAGAGGAGAGAGAAGGAAGAGATAAGAAAAAGAAGAGAAAGAGAAGAGAAAGAAAAGGAAGAGAGGGAGGAGGATGGAGAAAAGATAAAAGGAAGAGAAGAGAGGAGAAAGAGAGAAGGAAGAGAGAGAGGAGAAAGAGAGAAAAGGGATTTAGATTGAGGGAGATTTTAAACCTTCTAGAAGCTTTTGTAGGTTTATTCTAGTGTGAATTAACGGTAATGGGGATGATATTAAGCTTTTTTTATATTAAACTTAACAAACCTATGTATATTTTATTAACATTCTTGAAAAAATATCCCATACCTTTATTTTTCAGAAGATTAAAATATATACAGTAGTGTTTCCCTAAACTTTCTCCTACAGATTTGTTCAAATCCCTTCAAGATTCGCTAATACAATCAATACCTACCCAATATAACTAAACTCATGGAATATTACTAAATAAAAATAGATATATAATAAAGAAATACAATAATCGCAATACCTCCCCTTAAGTTGGAGTGTGAAGATCTTGAATGTCCAACTTGCGAAGTAAAAAATAATACTGTTATTTTCTGAATGCCTTGGTAAAAATATCTTCAAATTGCTTATTGGGGGGAAAAAAACTGGGACGAATGTCCTCAAGAACAAAGGCATCACGAACAAAATGACAATATACTTCAACGTGCTTGGTTCGATCACGAAAAAGTGGATTCTGAGATATGTGTAGAGCAGTTTGACTATCACAATGCAGTAGTACGGGTGTAGTGTGTATCACATTAAGATTAGATAAAATTCCCTTCAACCATTTTACTTCACAAGTAGTCATAGGCATTAAGCGATACTCAACTTCAGCAGATGATCTGGACATAATATGTTGCTTGTCGTCTTCTTAGAGATAGGAGAGTCACCAAGAAATATTATCCAACACGTAAGTGATCTCCGGGTCAACAGGCAACCGGCCTAATCGGCATCGCACCATCCATGTAGGCGTAGGTCACATTTACTACGTGTAAATGTCTCTAATAATAACAACAATAAAACAATAGATAAGGGAGTAACTGAATAGTATTCTAGAGTGTATTTGAGTTTGTAATTGGAAATAACAGTGGAACAAAGATGAACAAATTTGAACAATATTGAACAATAAAGCATTAACAAAATTTTGTCCCTTGGCTTTCGAGAGGCCAGAATCTCCCTATTCACTTCACTGTCCAATTCTCTTCCCCTTCCTCTCTTTCTAACCCTATATTTATAACAACCCAACTTCACCTCTAATTAACTCCCTTAATTAATGGCTTTTATTTTAGTTTTTTTATATTCCTCCTCAGAAACATAAATTTGAAGGGTGTGATATTTCCATTCTGTCCTTGGACTTAGTTACTAACTGGGTATGTAACAATACCCTCCCTTGGAGATTCACCTTGTCCTCAAGGTGAGAGTTGGGAAACACAGTCTTGATCCTCGCAGCTAACTCTCAAGAATTCTCAAAATCTGGTAAATGTTGCCATTTAACTAAGACTTCATGTTTTCCCTTGTCATTTTTCCTGTTATCCAGTATTTGTTATAGTTGTACCAACAATTCTGCTTCGGCAGACAGGTCTTGTGGCAGGGGTTGAGATGTTGTAAAAGGGCCAACATTCCTTTTAAGCAAAGAGACAAGGAAGACAAGGTGAATCTCAGCAGTTTCTAGTAACTGTAACTTGTATGCAACAACCCCAATCCTTTCTAAAACTTCAAATGAGCTATAGAATCAAGCAACTTGCTTTTGATTAGTCCTGCTGCTAAGGACTGCATCCAATATGGATGGAGTTTTAAGTACACAAATTCTCCTACCTCAAATCCTCGTTATGTTTTGAACTCTGTTTAATTGAAATTGCAACTCATCTAGGACCTGGTTGCGTTATGCCATCATCAATCGAACATCCTCCACCACAGATTCCAATCCACCCCTTAACAAAAGAGGTGGTGCTCTACTGTATAAGGCCTTGAATGGAGTCATGCGAATTGAACCATGATAATTCGTATTATGCTGAAACTCGGCCCAAGATAGCCAAGTCAGTGACTGCTTTGGTTTGGAGCCTGTCAAACATCTCAAATAGGTTTCTAAGCACTTGTTAACAACTTCTGTCTGACCGTCAGATTGAGGGTGGTAGGCGGAGGACATCTTCAATGTAGTAACAACTTGCTTAGATAGTTCTGACCATAATGAACTCATAAAAATCTTGTCCCTGTCTGAGACTATAGAAGATGGGAAACCATGGAGACAGACCACTTCCTTGATGAAGAGAGCAGTGATGTCTTTTATTGTGAATGCATGAGCAACTACTTTTGAGTTCTCCTTCAACGGAATGGTATGATCCTGTGGTCTAGACAGAGGCAACCCATAAGGTTATTGAAAATATCATCAAATTGTTGCAATAATTATAGAGTCTCAGGTGTAATAGGAGAAGTAATGTTATCGCCATCAGAGCAGAATAAAGGAGTCACTGAGAAACCCTCCTCATTGTTTTCAATGCTTTTAAAGCCATCTTTCCTGTTACATGGCTTCTACTAAGGCTAGGGTCCCACTGCAATGTTACTTGGGATCTATTAGACATCCAGCTCAGTGTCAACTGCTGATAGTCGCCTTCAAATTTGCCTAGGCCTGCATCCAACCCAGCACCAAGCACCACCTCCGACAGCCCGAGCTCTATGACAAGGAAGTTCGCAACTATCGAAACACCTTGCACTATCATTTCGACATTTTTGCAGCCCCCAACTCCTAGTTCAATAGCACCATTCCCGACCTCAACTTGAAACGGTCGCATCGGGCTCAATGGTAAACCTAGGGAGGAGGCGATGTGAGTGGAAAGGAAATTGCCCTTCGCCCCTGTATCCACCAGCACAATCACCTCCGAGCCCTTGATCGTGCCTTTAGCCTTAAATGTGTAATGAGATGTGAACCACCAATAACTGAAAGATGAAAGATGGAGAGACAAAGTTTTTAGATTAAGAGTAGAGGGTTCCTCAGTGATTTCTTCAGGTGTTGGTTCAAGCTCCTCCAGTCCGTCAGCATCTACTAGCACCAAGTGTGGGCACGTGTGAGATGGGTTCCACTTCTCCCCACACTTGTAGCATACACCCTTGTGTTGGCATGCAAGCCACTCTTCATTTGAGATCCAATGAGAATTATGCTTTGGGCTAGAAGAGCTAGAAGTTGGGAATCGGGTGGTATGAGTGACTTGGTTCTTCTTGGGTTCAAGTGGTGGGGAACGTTCAAAGTAGGAATTAAAATTATTAGGCCTGACCCAATTCGTACCTCTATTGAAACCCTCACTAGACTTAGGGTCTGCTTCACATCGTTTTTCCCATTGGCTTCCGCCTTCCTCTCACCAAGCTAAGTTTCTCGCTTTGACAACCATTGCACGATCCATCAACGCTTGAAGGGATTCAAACTCCACCACATCTAGTTCCGACTTAATCATCGGTTGCAACCATTCATGGAACATACATAGTAAGGTCTCTCCACCCAAATTTCTGTGTGATTTGACCAGGAGCTCAAAATCACACCGATAATCCATGATAACACCTGTCTGCTTAGAGCCTCTCCCATTAATCTTAGCACCGCATAATTGAGCTTCTCCCCTACCAGAATGTCCGACACCCGAATGAAACGGCCCATTCTCACTAACCACATGTTCGTATCTGCTTCTTCAAATGTTGGGACCTCTAATTTGCGTCTCCGTCACCCCTGTAGCGCAGGTTTTCGCAATTTTGTCATCCTCTACCTGGATCTTCAATTTGAGAGGCAGTGTCCTCCTCCTCTTGATGAGGCTCCATAGTTTGATCCTATCGTAGTGAATGCATCGCCATATCGTCAAGCCTCTTCAATATCACCTCTAACATCTAACTGTGGTCTATCAATCGTTTCTCTAACCCTTCAACACGTTCCTCCATCGCTCCTGAGTTGCGTGTGGTAACCATTCACAGGTTTGAAACCCAGATTGAGAATCTGATACCAATTGTAAAGGTATCTAATAATAATAACAATAAAACAATATATAAGGGAGTAACTAAATAATATTCCAAAGTGTATTTGAGTTTGTAATTGCAAATAAGAGGAGAACAAAGATGAACAGATTTGAACAATATTTAACAATAAAGCATTAACAAAATTCTCTCTCCTGACTTTTGAGAGGCCAGACTCTCTCTATTCACTCCACTGTCCAATTCTCTTTCCCTTCCTCTCTTTCGAATCCTATATTTATAACAGACGAGCTTCACCTCTAATTAACTCCTTTAATTAATAGCTTTTATTTGTCTTTTCATATTCCTCCTCGAAAACGTAAATTTGAAAGGTGTGATATTTCCATTTTGTCCTTGCACTTAGTTACTAACCGGGTATGTAACACTACGCAACAAGATACCTTGTCTTTGATTCTATTTTAGATAACGAACAACTCGCAGTGTTGCGTGCCAATGATCCTCCTTTGGTTGTTGCATGAATTGAGACAAAACATGAACACAATAGGATAGTTTGGGCCTTGTGAAGCACAAATAAATCAATCATCCAATCAAGCGACGATACGACTCAGGGTCAACAAGTACTGTACTAGTGGACAAAGCAAAACAATGATTTTGTTTCATAGGAACAAGAGCAGGTTTAATGCCCAACAAACCAACTTCAGAAATTATATCAAGTGCATATTTCCTTTGACACATGTAAAATCCATCTGGACTTCGTGCGATTTCAACACCAAGGAAATACTTCAAGATGCTCAAATCTTTCATATGAAAACAAGCACTCAAATAGGCTTTAAATCTCTAGATAGCTGCACTGTCACTCCCTACAACTATTAGATCATCAACATACACAAGCACACTGAGATGAATATTACCATTCTTCATGGAGAATAAGGAAGAATCTGAGTATGATTGTCAAAACTCGTATCTCTTCAATGTAGTTGAGAGTATAGCAAACCAACACCGAGGAGCTTGCTTAAGCCCATAGAGTGACTTTTCCAACTTACACACCTTGCCGAGAATTGAGACTTGGAAACCAGGCGGCAACTTCATATAAACTTCCTCTTGAAGATCACCATGAAGAAAGACATTGTGGAGGTCCATTTGATGAACCTTCCAATTATTTACAGTAGGTACTACAAAGTCATCTTAGCAACTTGAGCAAAGGTCTCAGTGTAGTCAATCCCTACAACTTGGTGATTCCCAAAGATTAAAGCCGAGCTTTGAATATTTCCACTGTGCCATTAGAGTGATACTTGATTTTGTAGACCCATTTGCAACCTAGTGCCTTCTTGTTTGGTGGTAGGTCATCTATCACCCATGTATAATTTTTTTCGAATGCCTGTATTTCACGTTGCATTGTATCTCGCTATCACTCATCTTTTACTGCCTCAGAATATGTCACTGGTTCACGGCCTACATGTTTTGCTGCAGAAACATTTTATGTCGCAGAGCAAAAAATATTATAATTCACATAGTGTGCAATGGGATAGGAATTACTCGAGGAATGTTGTAGTTTAGGTGTCAGTGGGAATGGACTCAATTTCCATATTGTATAAGTGACATAGTCATGCAACAAAACATATGGTATTTTCTGTATGTGACCTCGACCCAACAATTCCTCATGAAATTCTTGATCATCTTAGTCATTTGGTTCCTGTACATAAGTATTATTTATTTGCGTAATAACATCAACTTCGTGTTGTACTCGTATTGTATCAAGCACAACATGATCGTCATGTCTTGCTCCATTTTTTTCCAAGTCATCAAACTCCTCTAAATCAACATCAGACCCACCTAAACCAAAAGTTGTAGGCAAGTATTCTTTAGGAAGATAAGTAAAAGGAAAATTTGTTTCCAAGAACTTGACATTCCGCGAGACAAAATATTCATTGGTTTCTATATCATACAAACGCCATCCCTTTTTTCATATGGATATCCAACAAAAATACATCTCCTACTTTGGGAATCAAATTTATCTCCTAACCTCCCTTGTTTATGAGCATAACATAATGATAAAAAAGCTCGTAGATGATCATAGGTAGGGTCACAACCATAAAGCACTCTATAAGGAGTCTTTCCATTCAAAATTGAGGAAAGGGTTCTATTTATCAAGTAACCAGCCGTGAGAACACATTCTCTCCAAAAATCAATAGGTAAACATCCCTGAAATCTCAAAGCTCGAGCTACATTTAATATATGTTGATGCTTATGTTCAACACACCCATTTTGTTGTGGTGTCCCTGTACAAGATGTTTGAAAAATTATTTCATTTTGAAGAAAATAATTTTTCATACAAGTAAATTTTGTTCCGTTGTCAATCTTTATAATTTTCACATGTTTATTAAACTAATGCCCTACCATAGAGAAAAACATTTTCAAAATACTTGACACCTCTTTCTCATCAATCAACAAATAAATCCACATAGCTCTAGAGTAATCATCAACAATAGTCAAAAAATAGGATGCTCCAGATGAAGAAACATTTCTATAGGGACATATAAATCACAATGTATTAATGCAAAAACACCAGATACTCTAAAATCACTAACGGGAAATTTATTTTTCATTCATTTTGCTCTTTGACAAACATCACAATATTTATTCCAATTTTTAGTACTTTTCTTAAGGTCTACACCTGAGACTATCCTGGTAACTTGCATAGACGAATGCCCCAATCATTGATGCCAAAGATCCAAAGACACACATTTGTCAACTTTTAAAGCCGTAATAAGCGCTATCCCCTTGAAATAATAGAGCCCATCCCGACGTTCACCCGCACCAATCAGCATCCTCGAAGTGTGGTCTTGTATTACACACATGTTATGAGTGAAGTGAATAGTATAATTGGAATAATTTATAAGTTGCGACACAGAAATTAAATTGCAAGATAATCCAGGCACATATAAAACATTTTCAAGGACAAAATCACTATAAAAAATAATGGATCCCTCCTTGGTAGCCACAATGTTGCTCTCATCTGGTAAACCATTAGGACATGGAGATATGACTCGTAAGTTATGTAAATCACTCAAAATTCCTATCATGTGGTTTGAGGCTCTTGTGTCTATTATCCATGATACTTGCTTACCGGTCATCTTCTTAGTTGGATGATTATTTTGATCCTTTAGCAATTTCATCAACGCCTGGAGTTGATCAGGGCTCAGCCTAAGAGATTCCACGTCATTCCCATCTGATGTACTTCCTATGGTTGAGCTACCAGGAATGGCCTAGGCTTCATTGACCCACACAGCACCACGGCCTCATCCTACCCCTTTTTTGTTCACTGCAGCGAGAATTGCAATACTCTACCACGAGCTTCATTCTTTCCATCAGTGCGCAGTCTATTACCCCACCACTCGAGGTATCCAATGAGTGTAAAGCAAGACTTTGCATCATGCGCACTACGATTTCAATGGGAGTAAATCATTGTTCTGTCTTTCCCATCCACTCGACCACGAATAGTAAAAGTCATTACCTCTCCTCTGTCTTCTTTCCCATGTGCCATGGTCTATACTCGTTCTTCTTGAATTAGAATTGAGTTAAATTTGTTTAGATTCGACAACTGATCGTGTGCCAAAATATTAGAATGAACAGTGCCATATATTGTGTCATCTAACCCCATAAGAAAGGTATGTACCCTTTTCTCTTCTCGTTTCTTGTCAAGAATCGATCCAAGATCAAATGTGCATCCTCCGCATTTACAAGTTGGCGGCTGATCATAATTCGCCAATACATCCCACAACTGTTTAAGCTTTTTGTAGTAATTGACAATGCTCATTCCTTTTTGTCTGCACTCAGCAAGATTTGATTTTATTTGATGAATTCTCGGTCCATTAACCAATGAGAATAGGTTGCGAATATCATTGCATAATTCCCTTGCTATCTCAACATGTGAGATCATTGAGTAGAGAGATGATTTAATGGTGTTTTGAATCCAGGACACCAATAAGGAATTAATGGTCCACCAATCTTCAAGATCCGTTGAGTCATCCATCGGCTTCTTGATTTACCCATGAATAAAGCCAAATTTCTTCCTCGCTCTCAATGTCGTTCTTAACAAACAAGCCCAATCATCATAATTTTCGCCCTTCAATTGTACTTGGGTAATTAAGAAGGATTGTCAAGAGTGGTTATGTCGTAAGGTGATATAGTTTTTCATTGACGGGTGCCATCATTGTGTTCTTCAGCCATGATTCAATATGTTAGGTGTATATGGGTATGACTCTGATATAATGAAACAAATACTCCACACCTTTATTTCTCAGAAGATTAAAATATATATAGCAGTGTTTCCCTAAACTTTCTCCTATAGATTCGTTCAAATCCATTCAAGATCCGCTAATACAATCAATACCTACCCAATATAACCAATCATATCTCATGGAATATTACTAAATAAAAACAGATATATAATAAAGATATACAATAATGACAATACTGCTATTTATTTTATTTTATCTCTAGTTTACGCACGAATCTTATATATTTTCTTATATGTTATTTATCTACACTTACATATTGGTCTTGTTTATTTTATTTAGTTTATCTCTAGTTACACAATATGGTCCTATTTATTTTATCTCCAATTACACAATGCTAAGCTTGATTTTTTTTAAATAGGAGATAATAGTCCCATGCACACATCTAACTTTTAAAATAGGAAAACATAATGTTGGGTTGTACCACACACTGTCCAATTTTCAAAATGGCAAGATGCAACGTTGGGTTACACCATTTGCAAGTCCAAGAAGCTATTCAAATTCTACACATTCAAAGCAATCCAACCCATGCCAAATATGCGCACCTTGCAAGCAACATTTGGAGTTTTAAAATACCTATGCACATATATCAAGTAGAGCACTTAAATGTGTATGATTGGCCAATGTGCACACAAAATAAGTGCACCTTCCACATACCATTTGATCTACCAATTATGGTGTCACTCAAGAATTTTGTGACAAGTCTCAATAGGTGACTGGTGATACTAGAGTTAGCAATTCTTGAATAGATTACGGTGGAAGCTTGCTTACTTTTCACTAGCTGACTACCTATTTTATAAACTATCCATGATAATTTGACACCCTTACATGTCATTACACCCATTTGATATTGTTACATGACAAAAAAAGATTATTCACTTATGTGTGCTTCAAACATATCTGCTTTTCGTTTTCCACTTGGGTTTCAAAAGTACTTATTAGTAAACCACATATCAAAACAAAGGAAACCACTTGAATGCTCTTACTTCCCATAAGATTTAAACTGTATTTTTTCAAAATGAGAGGAGACATGAACACACGAGGTTCTTATTTTCCATATCTATTAAACAAGTTCAAAAGTACTTATCTGCAAACCATATATCAACCCAGAGGAAACCACCTGGAGTATTTATTTTCAAAACCAGAGCAACATAAATGCATGACGTTCATACTTTCCATATTTGTAACATGAGTTCAAAAGTATTTTTCAGCAAACCACATACCAAAACAAAGGGAGCTAACTGGACGTGGGTGTCATACATTTTAAAAGAAGAATTTTATAATTACCTGGAAATACTTCCACTTTGACAAGTTCAAAAGTACTTATGAGCAAACCACACATTAGAATAGAGAAAACCACTTGGACACGACTATCATACATTTCAAAAGAGTTTCACAATTACATGGGTCCCAAACTAGTGGAAAAAAAGGAATTCTACGTCGGTTAAATAAGGCTTCCAACATCGATTTTCAGACCGACGTAGTAAATGCCGATGTTGTACACTACGTCGATTAAAAAAGTTGGCATAGGGTATGACACCACTACATCGGTTATAAGTATATATACCCGACGTAGACTATGGTACCACTATGTCGATTGGAATGACAACTACCCAACGTAGTGTGTGATACCTCTACGTCGATTAGAAAGCCAATTACCCGACGTCATAATGCAAGAGAAGATTCTATTTGAGTTTGCAAAAAGGAATACCACGTCGGTTAGTATGCTGGTAACCGACGTGGTATACATTAAATTTAAAAAAAAAATTTGTTCACGTCGGGTAAGAGTACATTAACCAACATCATAAATAAACCTACGTCGGTTGATATACTCTTAACCGACATGGTAGTTCCTTTTCGAAGGTTGTTTTGTGACATTCTCTACGTCGGTTAAGGTCATAACCAATGTAGTCTTTGGCATTTTTTTAATATGCTAGCAGGGTTTGGTTTCTAGCCAAACCTGTAGCATTTATAAACCCAACCCAGGCAGACAGATTCATGGAATTACTTTTATATACATCTAACACTAGTTATACAATTGTTATGAATATATATACATGTAAAATAGATATGTCAAAAATGTAAACATTTATTACATATGTACATCTACAAATTACTTCTAACTTGAATAAAAAATCTTGCCCATTCTTTCTGGATGTCCTGTATAGCTTGACTGTCCAACAACTCTTGGTCTTGAAAAAGCTGAAATACATAATAAGTGTTGTTAATCATGTTATCTGAAACTTAAAAATGATATTTTATCTACAATTAAAACATGTTCATACCTCCTCCCAAGAGTCAGTGATACAAGCTCTAGCAATGGTTTTCATCCAATGCATGACATAGTACCCACATTCCCAACTACCTTGTTGCTTGTTGCACTTTGATTATACATAAATCATTAAATAAGTCCAATAATGATTTTAATAACTTAAATTTAGAATTATATGTAGAATTCAATACCTTAGGAAATATCCAACGAAGGTTTTGGAATGTGGTCGTCGATCATCCACCAAGAACATTACAAACATTAATTGCACTAAAATCCAAAAAATTAGTAACTTTCAAAATGTAAAAACAAAATTTAAAGTTAATTAAATCAAACCTTTGTACTACATGTTTCATGTCTGACTTGGCTTCTTATGCAGTGAACATAAGCATACCACTGTGTTATCCGTCGGACGGATAAGCATGAGTTTCCAATGGGACCTAAAATAGTTAATCCATTAAACTCAAATTCTATAAATAACTTAAGAAATATAAATATGTGAAACTTACAAATGAATAACTGGGGCAAAGTTGATCTTTTTTCTAGATTCTTGAATCCATTTTTGTATATATGCCTGGTAGTCTTCTTTTTTTTATTTCCAGACCTTTGTATACTTTGAGGCTCAAGGAATCCATAAATATCTGGATTCCCTATGGTATAAATTATATCATTTATGTACCTGCATTGTTAATATAAATATTAGTAAAAGAGGTTGGTAAAACACATTTTATCATATAACATGTAAAAAGGGATACTTGCGTCATCCATAATTGTATACATGCAATGTTAATCATCTGAGGTCCCGAGAGGATTTTAATGACATCTTGATATGACATTTACAAGGGTACACCATTATTGTCTACCCCAAAGATGCTTGCATCCCAACGAACTAAACAAGGTGACCCGATTAACTCGGCAGATATGCTTACATCACCGAGAACTGGGGATTTTTCTTTCCTCCCACTATCCTGTAACACAGAATCAATATGTATCAATTCAAATGACATTAAGTGTCAAATTAAAGAAGATTAAGTGAAATCATAACATACCTGAGGCTTTCTAGAAATGGGCTGTAGGAGATGTGTAGGCCACACAATAAATGTCCCAAGTGCCTCTCCCACAAATCTAGCCTCTGATGTGGGCACTGGCACCTCAGCATCTACCTGTCTAACATCTTCGACAACCACTCTAGCGAAATCATGTCCTAGAGGCACCGTGTGGATGGTCAAAATGCTGGCATAGACTCCCCCAATTGCCACTAACAGAGGAAGCACTCCAACAAAAAGCTTACACCAATATAACGTGTCGGTGTTTGTGTCGTCCTCCTCGTCCTCAATAGCACAACTCCCCTTTGTGCTGACTCTCCTGCCAGTAACTATTTCTACAGGTTCATGTACAGGAGTGTGCTGTTGTGATAAGGCAATGGATTCAAGTTGTTGTGACATTTCTTGTCTTAATTCATCTTTATGAAGCTAGTACAACCCTATACGAAGACTTTTTTGAAATTTTAAGGTATCAAATACATGTTCTTATTGAAAATATTTGTGTGCAACCTCAAATTATTTCCTTCAAACGATATAAACAAATCAAAATATTGAGATTCAGACACACTTTGCATGTTTAACAATTCACCATATCATGTAAATGATGAATAATTCACTAAGAAACCGTCACAAAAGAATGTTATAAACTCAACTTGTAGTCGTCTATTATTCGAACAATTAACACAGATAATAATATTTTTCATTAATATCTATCATACTTTAATGAACAAATTGTAAAAACTTTTAAAAATTATTTTCGTATTTATTATAGATTTAACTTGAATTATCAACAATTGATGTATAATGACTTAAAAAACAACATGATTTATACATGAACATCTCACTTTTTTAAAAAAGGTACTTTTGGCCTTATTACTTTTCAAAAAGACATTTTCTTCTACATCTTTAATGCTTTCAAATTATACCTATTGTTATTTATATTGATAAAATTTCAGCAGTATTTTGTATGGATCTTAAGATAAAAAACATGAAAGAAGTTGATCAAATCCACACCTCTCAAGTATAAGAAAAAAAAATGAATTTAGTACGTTAAAATATTGTCAAAATTTAATACAAGAAAAATGACTTCAAAAGATTATTGTAATATAAAGAAATATAATATTCTCAAAGCGTACGATTCAACAATCCATGATTTAATAAAATATTAATATTTTAATTATAATTGTGTTGAATATCAAATGAAAAATTAGAGTTAACTCAATGCATAAAAGTCGTTTATTTGTAAAAATTTGGCAGAATTTACATTATTTCTCTGCGGCTTTTCACGTACCACAACAAAGTATGAAAATTTTAAACAAACAAGATCAATAACAACGGATACATATTTATAATGAATAAATACAATCCATAAAACTAACTAGCCAATAACATAATTAAGAGACTAAATAACGAGTCATGGATTTTAAATTTCTAATATAACTAAATAATTTAACAACTGTATACTTTGGCAGCAAAGAAGGAGAGAGCTCAAAGCACCATGAAGGTTCCCAATGGTGACTGCAAGATGTGGACGAGGAGGCATTTTGTGTTAATGGGACAAGAACACGTTACAGCACTATTGTTGATTGCAAAGTAAAATAGTGCAAATGACTCAGGCACTCATTGCTCACACCCAATGACGGCTCAAGGCTTTAGAAGACCTAGGCTAATAAAAAAAATAAGATCTTCTTTAAATTAATAAAATAATTAAAATTATGATATTTTTATCTAAAATTTATATTTTGAGATTTTTGTAATATAAGATTATCTATTAAATTATCATAATTAATTTTATTTAAAAAATATTTTTCAATAGACAATAAAGTTAATTCGTTTAATCTTTGTCTTCACCTATATTCATATTGTTATCTTCATCTAAATTTATATTGTTATGTTCTCCATTCAAAGAAGACTCACTTGTATTTTGTAATTCATTTTTTTAATTTATTTTTATAAATTTATCCACAACCCCTTTTTGTGATTCAACAAAAAATTCAACTCTTTTTTTTTAAGTTTTAAGTAACCTGGTTCAAATTTTCTAGTTGCCATATTTGTATATTTTTATATAAAATTAAAAATTATAATATATATTACACTGAATATAACTTATAAGTATATAAAAATAAGCCTAAGTTAAAAAGATAAAAACCTGATTGTCAAGACAATATAAACTTGATGCTCAAGTCTCCTATTATGATATCATCTTTCGATCCTTTCTTTTGGTATGTCTTTAAGTATAATTTGTAATTTCTAAATTCTCTTTCTTAAATTTGCTCAAATTATTTTAAAATTAATTAAACAATAATGAAAAATAAAAAAAATTGGAATCAATTGATCAATCTCATATTATTTTTACCTAGTATTGATGCACTCAAAAGGAGGACACAAACTCTTCTTCAATCAAGACAATGATAGGACATATAAAGAAATTATATCAATATGTTGGAAATTAGGGAAGGGATAAACTAGAAAGCTTTGATACCTAAGATTCCTTGACTGTTCAATTTTTTTTAAATATTATTAATTTATTATAAGAAAGTTTCAAGAATATTATTCATTAAATAGTATTTATATCAATATAAATTTAAAGTCATTAAATAATATTTATAGTACCAATGTAAATAAGTTAAAATATTTTAATTAAAATTTTGTTAGTATAATTTTAAAATTAAATATTTTTTATTTATAATAATATATTAATATTAAATTTTTTTGATGTTTAAATTGCTTTAACTACTTGGGTCTTGAGCCAGCTATACTCATACCCTAATGTTCAGTAAATATTATATTAATTACTCCTAAACTCAAGTATAAGATATACTTAGAACACATGTAATACATACATTCAATATTGAATCTAACAAGACACTCCAAATGCTAACATAGATACTAATATTCTAAAATCGGTCTATTTCTTTCTTATCATACACTACTAAAATTGACATCCGTCTATGCTAGCATTCACTACTAAAATTGACATAGTCAACACTAAAGTGAAATAAATTTAATATTAATTTAATTCATCATCCTTTTAGTGAATCCTAAACATATAAAATTTAAATATTTATCAAAACATAGCGTTAGGGTAAGTAGCATTAATATAATGTATCTGGAATTCATTTATTATTAATTGAATGTCCCTTTGATGTTGCTAATAGATATGTAAAATTATTATTTATTAAGTATCATTATATCAGGATTTGTAAAATGGTAGTAATTTGCATTTTACTACTTGATTAAGGTTGTATTAATTTAAAACATAACACGATTTCTTTGTCAAAATTATTTTAAGATATGTTTTAGAAGGGCATATATTCAAATCCTAAAAATATCCTCCTGAACCTATTACGGCACCCTTTATAAAATATGGAAAGAATTATATTTTTTAGTTTTCAGAATTCCTCGCAATAAATTTGGTAAAGGTAATCCTAATAGGCAAAATACAAAAACTCAGATTTCTAAAGCAACAACTTTCATAAATGAAATTAGCATATTCTGAATCAAAAAACATAATTTCAAGTAGATTCCCACACAGGTTGAGATCATTGCCTAAGATAAGCCTACCAGTTGTGTTAGCTAATATGTACGTGACTTTGTTTGTGCCAATACAACCTTCTTTAAGGCAGCTAATGAAGCTCACGAATTATCAATCTGTGGCTCCTGGAAGCTGTTGTCATTTGCGAAACTACATTTTTAAAATGTTTCATCACTTATGAGCATCAATAAAAACAAATAAGGAAAACTTGTATTACTTCGACTGAAATCACACATGTATTGAACAAGGTTTCAATATGAATAGTGAAAATGTCACAGTTATCAACTGTTTAATTATATTTACCCTATGAAGCACTTACAAAACACAATCAAATAGAAGACACAATCAAATAGAAGAATGGGATGAAAGTACATAGTGGAACATTGTGGAGATTAGATTGAATATCCAACACAAGAAACCGTTTTTTATTGTAACGTTAAAACTTTTCACGATTCATTGTGCTGCATGATAAGGGATGTTTTCCGAAACAACAAAAGCAGATCATAAAGTAAGATTTTACATCAAGCAAAACTAACAGTAATTAAACTACGTACTTAATTGTTTCTTCTCACGAATAAAATACTTCTCCAAATGGGGTTTAAGAAAGAAAGGTTTTGCAGAAATAATGCACAAGATCCCGCATTTGCATTCCTACTTTAGCAAAAAATAAAAATATAATATTAAGTTCTTGAAGAGAAAACACATGAAAAATTCAACATCAAAAGTTATGAATTAACTTATTTAAGAGAATATAATACTAACTTCAACTAAAAAATTTAAAGTAATAAGTTTATAAATCAAATTGAAACACATGACTAGACTGAGGAGGAAACTGTTGGCACTAAACTCAAATAAAATCAGTTATGTTCAGGGTGTGCATTTCTCTTCACCGAGAATGTGAATGACTAGTAATTATTACTTTAAATTGTGTGCTTTTAATGTTAATAGAGAGATGAATTTAATTATTACTTTAAATTGTGTGCTTTTAATTAATAGAGAGATGAATTTGAAAAGTCTATGAGATTATGTATTATACTCCATATCTTATGAAAAATCAAAAGAACATAGTTGTATCGTTAAAAAAAAATTATTTGTGCTCTTATTTTTTTTTTCTCTCTCTTCAAAAAGAGAATTAAAAATATTCTTAGTCTTCTGATATAAAATTGGTATCAGAGCTACGAAGAATGTGACTGTCTCGACTGACAAAAACAACAAATTATGATAATTTGAGCATCCAAATGAAAGTTCTTTTTAGATCTCAAGATGTCTGGGAGGTGGTGCAAAAAGGTTTTGAAGAACCAAAAAATATACGGGATATACTGTGGCCCAGAACAAAATGTTGGAAAACACAAGATCGAAAGATAAGGCAACTTTTTACATGTTGTATATAGTTGTTGATGAGTCCATTTTTGAGAAGATTAGTAGTGCATCAACTTCGAAGGAAGCGTGGGACATCTTGGAAGTGTTCAAGGGTGTCAACCGAGTTAAGTAGATGCATCTTCAAACTCTATGGGGTCAGTTAGAAGCCATGAAGATGAAGGATTCAGAGGATCATTACTCGTGTTCAAACAATAGCCAATAAACTAAAACACAATGGAGAAACCGTCATAGATGCAAGGGTTATGGAGAAAATTATTCGATCTTTGACGGATGACTTTGAAAATGTTGTTTGTGCAATTGAGTAGTCAAGAGATTTGGAAGAGATGACCATCGATGATCTCAGAGCTTCTCTTGAAGCACATGAACAAGGAAGAAGAAGAAACAAGAAGTCCTGGAGGAAGTCTTACAAACAAAGATGACCATCAAGGAGGACAAGGCGATGTATGCGCAACACAACCGAGGATATGGAGGTCGCATTTACGGTGGTAGTAGAGATCAAGGTAGTGGAAACAATCGAGAGGACAAACAAACCAGTAGAATTGGAGTGGACAAGGACGTGGATGTGGAAGAGGTGATTGTTCAAATGTTGAATGTTACGAGAGATAAAAGATAGGCATGTGTCTTTCGGAGACTCAATGAAGGTCCTAATTAAAGACAAAGGAAAAATATGTTTTTTCCAAAAAGATGGAAAAACAGGTGCTATGGAGGACGTATATTATGTACCGGACTTGAAAAATAATATCCTCAACATAGGACGATTACTGGAGAAAGGATTTTCAATTTTCACGAAAGATCGGATGTAACACTTGAAGGACAAAAGTGGTAGAATGCTTGCACATGTGGAGATGACAAAGAATAGGATGTTCAAACTCATCCTAAAGATAAAGATCATTTCTTTCAGGTGTGAATGGAAAGTGAAGGATGAAGAAGTTCTTAAAATGTCCAAAGCATTAGAAGTCCAAACAGTAGAGACAGAAGCTGCAAAGAATGAAGCGAAGGTTGTGGCTCATGTGATGAAAAATGGACTTTTCAATCCTCCAGTTGATGAAAAAAGTGATGTGGTTGTTTTAAAAGAGGAAAGCTCTACAACTTCAAAAAATAAGAAAATGATAAAAGAGACGAGGCATGAAAATTTGAGAGTCTCTACTAAAATTAATAATGCTTCAACCTCAGGTATGGTTTGGTCTAATAATAAACATTCATTGAGTGCGAAGAAGAGTACTTCAAGTGAAATTTGTTTGAAAATGATGAAAGTGAAAAAACAGTTGGTCATTCCATGGATAGGCCAAATTTACTTATTGATAAGAGTAGCAACAGTTCTGTAACTTGAAGAAAAGATGATAATAAATTATGATAGGTTTAAATTTAAATTTATGGGAGAAATTTGTTGGTATTAAACTCAAATAAGATAATTATTACTTTTAATGGTGTGTTCTTAATGTTAATTACGGCGGTTATAGGTAGAAAGATGAATTTAAAAGTCTATTATGAGATTATATATTGTACTTCATAAAAATTAAAGCAAGAGCAGAGTTGAAATTATATATTGTACTTCATAAAAATTAAAGCAAGAGCAGAGTTGTATCCTTTAGAAAAAAAATTATTTATGCTCTATTTTTCTCTCTTCAAGAAAATTAAAAATATTTATAAATTGAGCCAAAATGGGGCTATAGTACACTGGTGAGTCTAATATTCCAAATAAATTCATAGAACAAGAGGCTAATAGGATTGTGGCAGGTTAGAACAAGCAATAAGGTTTGAATGTGAATTGAAAATATCTTATAATAAAGTTAGTAGGGAAGGTACAATAGGAGAATAAGTAACATAATTGCCAATTACAGAAATGCAGTGATTCTATTAGCATTTCTATAAGAGAGGATTAGTAGTCCTAGGATTGATACATGTTTCGTTGGAAGAGAGGAATGAAACCCTCTAGTGTCCGTATCAAATTCTATCACAAAGGAATGGGATATGTAGCTGATTAGCTCACTTTTCAGTCATGGTTTTGTGTAAGGTGAAGTATTTATATATTAATTTTATTTTATTTGTCATAAAGAGTTTAACTTGTAAATTAATCTTATTTTAATATCAAATTGATTGATGTTTTTTATTTGAGAAATCTAAATTGTTAAAAGAATTAATTTAAAAAAAAAAAGTTATTTAAGTTCGAAGATTTATTATTATTATTATTACTGTTATTATTATTTATTTATTTCAAGTTTACTTATTTAAGTTGATGTATGAATATTAGAATATAATAATAATAATAATATATTAATTCATACAGTCATTCATTCATTAGTAAACTAAATTCAATTAAATTTAACTGAGGAAAAAAACAATGAACTTCCACATGTTTAAGGATTTCTTTAAACCAAGAAAAGAACATGAGTTCAAAAATTAGAATTAATAGAAGATTTTTAAAAAGGATTATTTTTATACAGTATTGAAAGATCTTTAACTCTATTTTTAGAATGGTATTTCAATTCTCTAGCAACCATTCCCAAAGATTCACAAATTTACACCTCTAGACCCCTTTGCTCAAATAATTACATTTTTTCTATACCTTCTTAAAACCAAATTGCGAAGAGCTCAATTTTATGCTTGGAAACTTTTGAACTTTAATATATCAAATAGAAACCATCATTTTGTCATTCATAAAAAAAAAGTATTAAATTTTACCTGAAAAGGATTAAGATTTCTTTGATGGAATGGTAGTTGAGAAGAAATTTGCAGGTTGAAGGCTTTCCGTGGTTAATCACTTGTTAGGAGTTTCCTCTTTCGAGATGAAGAATTTGCGCTGAAAAACATGTTTGAGTTTAATTGTTGAAGATCCTCCTTATATACCCAACGATACCCGTAATTCTTCACCACACCACGTAAACCTGGGGGACTTGGAACCCTGGTTTCAAATTCAACTCTATGAAGATCATGCATGCTATTTGGATGTATGCTTAGACGATGAATGAATTCTTCTCGAGGGTAAAACACTGTCAACAAGTGATCTAATTCAACTGTCACCAGATCTTTTTGGAAATGTAATGAAACTCCTCCTGAATAATATCTTAGAGAAAGGTAGGGAATATTGACACCGTAAAAAATAGCACCGTCATCGTGTCTTTCACTCAAATTCGTAGGATCTTCGAGTATGACAAATAGAACACAAAGGGCAACACCTATCCAATTTGGGTCATCCATAACAGCAGATGGGTCCATATTTATTGATGTACTTGCATTTTGTTTATTGAACCACTTTGGAATTTGATTTCCAGGAACAACAGTGGCCATCTCGGCTGAGGAAATAGTGGGTTGCAAGTAAACCTGTTTCCACCAAATTCAGTTAGAATGAATGGTATACACATAAAAAGTGAGAAACGAAAGAAAGGATGGAGTCGTTACCTCAAGATTTAGCGTCATCCAAGAAAAAACCATCCTATAACAGTGTTCCGTATCACTCAACTTGGGGCAATCAAAAACGTATAATTCCCTGCGGTGGTATCTGTTAATTGGTTTTTCTTTTATTGTCGGAAGCTCGGGCAAATATTTCAGCAGCTTGCAGTGTTCCAAGTTCAAACATTGAAGATTGGAAAGTTGCTTGATGGTGCTTGGTAGTGTCACAAATTTGTTTCCCCCCAAATTTAATTTTACTAGAAAACGTAAGTTCCCAATTTCATGGATTCGAAGCAGATTGCAGAAGCTTATATCAAGATCATGCAAATATGGGATACAAGACAAAGAAGACCATGACAAACCAAGTGAATCTTCAGGTTTAGGAGCGGAGAAAAACTGGAAAGGCAACATTAGAAGTTTGTATACAGAGGATGTTGGCAATTGGATG
>Ga0209700_105325_pt1 | contig 21813 bp, 17 predicted proteins | sample SiratroredBW_FD_187528 | JGI IMG/M metagenome (GOLD analysis project Ga0209700, IMG submission 187528) | Root nodule microbial communities of legume samples collected from California, USA - Siratro red BW (SPAdes) (version 2) | ecosystem: Host-associated > Plants > Roots > Nodule | place: USA... | reverse complement strand
GATACCCCATAATTGCTTTCATTTGGATACTCCATCGGTCCCAATTCTTTCCATCAAGAATAGGAAAATTAGCAATGAAGTTTGCACCAGTTTGCCCCATTGACAATCAAAGAGAAAGCACCTTTGGATCGAAGAAGAAAACCTGAGCTCTGATACCAGATGTTAGAGCAAACACACAAAAGATGGAACTCACAGAGAGAGATATGAGAAAATGAGAAGAGAGAGAATCTGTTCTGTTATTGATTTTTCTCTCTTTTTAAACAATACAAAGAATTGTCTATTTATAGGCACTATTAATTTGGATTATTTCTAACACATTATAACTCTTTTATCTTTCAAATCCATTATCTTATAATTTATTTAAGGATTTTAAGTATGAAGGATTTATGTATTTACATGTATTTAATATATGTATATATATATGTATATAGATATATCAATATAAAATCTAATTAAATAAGGTATAATCTAATAAATCATATATAATTCAATCAAATCAAATAAGATATAATCATGTATTTACATAAAATTAAATATTTATATAATAATAATTGATTGAATGAAAAAAATGTAATAATCAACCAAACTCTTATTTATTTTAAATATTTTCAATATTTTATTCTAAGTCTGTTAAGACTAATACAAATCAATCCCAAAATAAGTATAATATAATTTGAATATTATACATTAATAAATAATTAAATAAAAAAATTCAATAATAAACTTAACTCTTATTTATTTTAAATATATTTTTAATAATTTAGTACAAATCTTAAAAGAAATTTAAAATACATATAAATCTAAAAAGTATTTACTCAATTCTCATACTTACTTATATATTTTTGATTTATTTATTTTTATTAATTTGAAATTCGAATAATCTTTGACAAATAAATTTTATTTTATTATTCTCGACAATTTTGTAGTCATATCTCATATCACAACTCAATTTATTATGCAAACCACCTTCTTCTCAAAAGATCTATATTATTTTTTTTTTAAAAATATATTAAAAAGTTAAGCTTATAAGTTATAAATATGTAAGTAATATGAATAAATAGATTGAATTATAACATGATTGAAAAAGAAAAGTCCATAATCAATAAAAGATATTGAAGAAGAAATCACTAAGAAAAAAAAATATTGAAAGAAAACTTTGGTTCAATAAAGACTATAAATATAATTAAAAATCTTTTTGAAATACAATTTAACTTTTATTGAAACAAATAAAAATAGAAAAACAACAGTTTTTGTTTTTGTTTTTTAAGTTTGATTGAGATGTTAAACATAATTTTATAGAGTTATGAAAGAGTATGTTAAGATGTGTAAAGAATGATGAATTTCGTAATTATTATTTAACTAGAACTACACACAGTAAACTTATATAGTTGTTACCTTCTCAAATAGAAAAATATTATTCTAAAAAAATAAAAAATATATAGTAGTGTGCTTAAAATAAAATAAAAAGTTAATTTTAGAGTTTTATCAAGTCAATGACATAATGAAAAAAAAAAAAAAAACCTTATAATAAACTTACTTATATATTAAAATAGTATGACATTGATATAAGGAATGGATCTAAAATGAAAAGGTGGTTGTCATAATTTGCATTTAAATCTAAATGATATGCTCAATTTATGTTCTAGAGTTGTTTGGTTTTTTTAGAGTTTTACAACAAAAATATTGTTTAATTGTTTCTTCTACCAAAGGATGGAAAATCTTAGAATAAAACGTTTTTAAGTTTCTTTTTAAAAAAAGAAAAAGAAACTACTTAAGATCCTATAGTGAAAATACTATAAGATAAAGAGTGAAAAACTATTTAATTTAATTTTAAAGGTATTAAATTATGAAGATTAAACTATTTATTTTAACATAAGGTCTCATCCATAGAAGATGTATTTAATTTACCATCCAACCCAAAATATAACTCTATATTTATTTTTTTCTACATCAACGCATGGAATTGACTCTACTATATATTTTTTCCATACAAGATGATCCTAAACATAAAGAAGCGAAATCAATGAATGATGACTTATACTATCAATGGACGTGGGAGTCTTTCCGTTTTCAATTTCCAATTTCCAATTTCCTTGCAGACCAAGACACCTTGTTGATGGGACAACTCAACGGGGTTCTCTTTATGTGATCAACTGTTTCGGGGCATTTTCACATCATTACTAAGTGTAAAAATCAACCCTTCATATTCTTCCATACTTCTCGTGTAATCAAAGTTGCTTCATCAAGGAAAGAATGTAATGAGTAGCCACTTAATTAGTCTTTTGGTTTTCCGATTTCCATTCAGATGTACATAGACACACCAAGAGTTCTTAATGGGAATAAGCAGCACTGATTTCCAATGACTGATGTAAATTCCTTTATGCACAAACTTTGTGCTTAAAAGTATTAAATACTTTGGCTAATTTTCATATTTTAACTATATAAAACTCTAACTTTTTATGTTATCCTAAACATGAAATTATTTATTTAATTGGAGAGTAGATTTGAAAAAATGAATTTAAAAGAATTTGAGTGGATCATGTATGGATGAGAGGGTTGTTTGAATTAATGAATGAATGGTAAGATTTGAAGGGATTTGAGGAGATTGATTATGAAAGTTTGGAATTGATTTGATAGATATTATAGATTTATTTTTATTTTTTTAATTAATATATTTCTGAAATTACTAATTAACCCTTATGAAATAAGATGATAAAAAATTAAAATGAATTGGATTAAATCAATTTTAATATAAAAAAATAGAAATTGAATCAACTAACTAGATATTTTTTAGTAGGTTGATAATGATTTTATCTAATCAACCCGTGAACATCCTTATTTTTGTGTTTTAATAATTTTATATTTTAAAAAAATAAAATTATTTTTAAAATAAATAAAAAATATTTTAAATAACATCTTTTTCTTTCAATTTCATCATAAATATTGAATCAAATAAGGAAATAATTTTTTTTCTGATTTACTTAAATTAAATATTAAGTAAACATATTTTCATCGATAAAAAATAAAAAAGAATACATAGAAAACAATATATTTTTATTAATTTAATTATTTTAAGTTAATAATATAATTATGAATGGATAGATTGTATTAAATATGGATAGATTAAAAGGAGAATAATTATATTATAACTGTCTTGAAAAAAAAATATTATGAATAAAAAAATATATATAATTATTGAAATTAATTATTTGATGAATTATGTATAAATAGTTTATTTTTTATATATAATATATATTGTTAGAATAAATATGTATTAATACTAATAATTATTTCTTGTTTATAATTTATATATTTTTATATTTTTTTAATTATTTTCCTAATTTGTAATTTCCATCGCTTCTTCAAATCTCTTTTAGATGAAATAACATCAAATCCTGCGAATCTCCTAATCTAACCAAACACAACTTCATACTCTTAACATAATCTTGTTGAAATCAATCATCCTTCTAAGAGAAAGAGAATGGCCAAAGACAAGGAAATTGCCATAGGAATTGACCTTGGTACATCCTACTCGTGTGTTGCAGTGTGGCAGGAGCAACAAAATAGAGTAGAAATAATTCACAACGACCAAGGGAACAGAACCACACCTTCTTTTGTTGCTTTTGCATATCATCAGAGGTTGATTGGTGAAGCTGCCAAGAATCAGGCTGCAACCAACCCACAAAACACTGTCTTTGGTATATTTTCAACTCCAAAATATCACTGTTTTTTTATCTATTGTTCATGATTTCTCTCTAGACTTTTAAACGGCAAATGATCCTCATCATCTTACAAATGTTGCAGATGCCAAGAGGTTAATTGGAAGGAAATACAGTGATCCAATCACTCAAAGTGATATAACATTGTGGCCATTCAAGGTCATTGCCGATGATGATGACAAACCAATGATTGTGGCTGAGCACAAGGGCAAGAAGAAGCACATCTCAGCTGTGGAGATATCATCTATGATCCTGATGAAGATGCGGGAGATTGCTGAGGCATATTTAGAAGCACCTGTGAAGAATGCTGTTGTAACTGTACCAGCTTATTTCAACGACTCTCAGCGAAAAGCCACAGTAGATGCTGGAACCATTGCTGGCCTTAATGTTATTCGGATAATGAATGAGCCCACTGCAGCAGCCATTGCATATGGCCTTGACAAGAAAATTAATGGTGTTGGAAAGCGAAACATATTCATCTTTGACCTTGGTGGTAGTACTTTTGACGTTTCTCTCCTTACAATTAAGGATAAGGTTTTCAAAGTGAAGGCTACTGCAGGAAACACTCACCTTGGGGGAGAGGACTTTGGCAACAGAATGGTGAACTACTTTGTAAATGAGTTCAAGAGAAAGAAGAAGGTGGACATTAGTGGCAACCCCAGAGCTTTAAGGAGGTTGAGAACTGCGGGCGAAAAGGCAAAAAGGACACTCTCGTTTGCTGTTACTGCTAACATTGAGGTTGATTCTTTATTTCAAGGCATTGATTTCTGCTATTCAATCAATAGATCTCAACATGGATCTTTTTGAGGAATGTCTGAAGACTGCAGATAAGTGTCTTACAGATGCTAAGATTGATAAGTGCAGTATAGATGTTGTTCTTGTTGGAGGTTCTTCTAGGATTCCTAAAATACAGCAACTGTTGCAGGAATTCTTCAAAGGGAAGGTTTTGTGTAAGCATCAACCCTGACGAGGCTGTTGCTTATGGAGCAGCAGTTCAGGCTGCTCTCTTGAGTGAAGACATTAAGAAATTAAGAGAATGAAGCTGAAAATTATCAAGCTGATGATAGGAAGTTCATGAAGAAGGTCAATGCTATGAATGCTTTGGATGACTTTGTTTACAAGATGAAGAATGCATTGAAGAACAACAATATCAGTTCAAAACTTCGTCCTCATGAAAGGGAGAATATCAACTCTGCAATTGCCAAAGCTGCAAAGTTGCTTGATGATGATTGGCGACTATGCTTAGATGTTTCTAGTTGAGAATTTATCTGATGCTGATCTGTTATTTCTTTTGTGATGAACACAGACTTTCTTTTTGTTGTTATTATCCGAAGAATGTTCAAGTTTAAATATATTTAGTGGACATTGTTATAAATTGTGACTGTTCTCTTTGGCTGCCATTTGTTTTGCTGAAGTGATGCTGGTACTAGTTTTCCATGTGCATGTGCTTTTTATTTCCATTGACACTATGCTTCACATGGATTGGAATCCTTAGTTGTCTGCACGAAGAAACTGTGGTTGAGAGGAGATTTTGACCTAGGAATCTCTATATATAGTATTGTTTTATCAGTAAAAAAGAAGTTCGGTCCAATTTGTGTTGTGTACCAAAGAGTAAAGGCCGGAGAAAAAGATAATAGGGCATTTTTGCTGGAGAAAAGATTTTTTTTTTTCTTACCATTATGACTGATCAAGTCTGTAAAATAAAAGATTATAAACAAGTAGGCTTTATATATGGCTCTCCACTGCTTTGCCTGCTGAATTTGATTGCTGTCCTTTCGGAATCCTTGTTTAATTTTATTAACTATTGCCGATGTTGATCCTCCGGCATGAGGCAAACAGTAAAAAAAGTTATAATATAACACTATATTAATAAATTAGTTTCCATAAATATGGATTTTAGTTAATTTAATTAGTTTATGAAATTATAAAAGTACAATTAGAGTCTCCAAAGTTCGACGAGTCATTTTGATCATTCATTACAAGAATTAAAACAGCTGATCTAGAAACTAAAATATCTGTCTTTTCTTTGATATCAAGAATTCAAATAACATTTTATAATTAAAAAAAAAAAAACATCTGTAGAAGTGATTTTGTTTAACAAGAAAATAGTTAATTATTCTTTGTTCACCTCTGGACTCTGTATGTGTGTATACACAGCCAATTTTAATTTTTAAATGTGTTTTTAATTCTCGTAGCGGCCTTGTGATATATATATATAAGCTTTTAATTATGTTTCTGGTCACTGTACACAGACTCAGCTTATCTCTAAATTTTAAATAATTATGATTTAATTTACTATTTAAAGAAAAAAATCAGTTAAGTTCAAAAATTTAGTATTATTTTTATAAACCAAATTTTCTTTAATTATTTAATTATAATTTTTCAGCTTTTGCCTTCAACTTTAACAGGAGAATGTCCTAAAAAACTAAACTTTAAAGGGAGAGCTTTATTAAAAAGAAAAGAGGGAAAAACTTTAGAGTCAAAGTCGTTTGGTAGCTTGCTTAGCGAAGTATGAGGGTCTAAACAAAGTCACTTACTATATTTTCGATTATCAATCTTTGAAAGAAGCATCTTTTTTCAGTTTATTTTATATTCCTGGTTGACAGACATTCAGAGCTTTACTATGTTAGAAAATTATATTTTCTTTAATTATGGGTTATATATATAATATAATATAATCATATTAGTGGTTGATCTTCGTTAAAAACACATTTAAAAATTAAGATAGTTTTAATAAAATAATTTTAATGACACTCTCTAATTTTTGGGATTTTTGATTGAATGGGAATTGTTTGATGATTGAAAAAAGAAAGGTTAAGGCTTTGTTTCCAATATATCAAAATCAGAAACTTTGTGGTCTCTTATCCCATCAAAAGAGTCACTCTCAAGTCCATCAAGAGAAATAAAGAAGATTTTGCTTGAGGAAGATCATAACCATATCATGTAATCAATTGTCATCCATGGATACAGGTATGTGACTTTTATATTAGATTTTGACTCTCAATAATTTAATATGATGGCTGAATTCATCATTTAGAAGAATTTTTCAATCAATTGGAGCTTTATTCATGTTAAATTATTGTGAATAAAATTTTATCATTGAATTGGATTATTTTGACATTATACCGGTTTGAAATTGAAGAATAAACGTACATAATTTTGTTTGATGCTTACGTCTTTCATCTTATCTTATATAATTTATTTTGCTGTGTTGTGGTCTTGGTTCATGTATGTTGCAAATTTGGTAATTTATATGAATTTCTTGTATGATATATATAATATTTGTTCGTTATCACATTGAATACGATTCACTGATCCAAGCCTTTATTTCCATTGTAATATGCGCTGCTCATATGCAATTTTTATATATGCATATGCAATTTTTTATATGATGCTTATTATTTATGCGGATAATAAATGACCTAAAAAAATTTTATTGTTTGGCTAAATAATAAATATTAAACCTTAAGTTTATATATTTATTTAATTTTTATCTAATTATGTGAGCACTAATCGATCCAAAGGAAGATTATTGTTTGGCTAATTGATAAAAAATATATACAATAATGAAATAGGTTGTAAATTCTCAAGTTTCCATGTGAACACATAGTTGGTCCAAATAAAAGCTTAATGTTTGACATGATTTCTTTTGACAATATTTGATTACTGCAATGAGAGTACTACTTATAATTATTTTTTCTATCCAAATATTAAAAATTAATGTTGTTCCAGGTATGTCAGTATGAATTTTTCCATTATTCTTACTAAAAATATTTTGATGGATACAGTTATTGTTGCTTCAGTTGTCAATGTTTCTGCTCAAGTTAGGAGCATCCTTATGCTAAATGGTACAAAATTCAAAATTTTGAAAGATACTATAGAGATTGTCCTTAATTTTATGGATTTAGACATAACTCTTCGGCAGGACAAATCCATTACTATTGAAGAAAATGTTAATGAGGTTCAAATAGAGAAATAGGAGTGCAACAATCGAATGAGTGTAATGTCATTAAACACTCAATTCTTGAAGCATTTCGGGACTCTATTACTAAAGATAACAATACTAAAAAGTTCCTAGAGGACGTTCAACAATTCTTTGCCAAAAATGAAAAGGCAAGGGAAAGTAACCTTTTGAGCAAATTTGTCTCTATGAGGTATAAAGGCAAAGGGAACATAAGGAAGTACATTGTGGAAATGTCTCATCTTGCTTCAAAATTGAAAGCGCTAAAGTTAGAGTTGTCTAAGGACTTATTCGTGCATTTGATTTTGATTTCTTTTCCTGCATACTTTGTACAATTCAAAGTGAGTTATAATACTCTAAAGGATACTTGGTCCTTGAATGAGCTTATATCTCACTGTGTGCAAGAGGAAGAGAAGTTACAGTGAGAACATAAAGAAAGTACTCATATAACTTCGTCCTATTAGCATAAAAGAAAGCGTGAGGCTAATGCGATTACACCTTCTCAGCAGAAAAAGTCAAAGAAACAAAATGAGGTTTTAACATGTTTTTTCTGCAAGAAGATAGGACTCATAAAAAGGATTGTGCCAAATATGTCATAAAAAGGATTGTGACAATATTTGATTACTGCAATGAGAGTACTACTTATAATTAATTTTTCTATCCAAATATTAAAAAATAATGTTGTTCCAGGTATCTCAGTATGAATTTTTCCATTATTCTTACTAAAGATATTTTGATGGATACAATTATTATTGCTTCAGCTGTCAATGTTTCTGCTCAAATTAGCAGCATCTTTGTGCTAAATGGTACAAAATTCAAAGTTTGGAAAGATATTGTAGAGATTGTCCTTGGTTGTATGAATTTGGACATAACTCTTCGGTAGGACAAATCAATTGCTACTGAAGAAAATGCTAATGAGGTTAAAATAGAGAAATGAGAGTGATCCAATCGAATGAGTGTAATGATTATGAAACGCTCAATTCCTAAAACATTTAGGGACTCTATTACTGAAGATAACAATGCTAAAAAGTTTCTAGAGGACGTTCAACAATTCTTTGCCAAAATGAAAAGGTAGAGGAAAGTAACCTTTTGAGCAAATTTGTCTTTATGAGGTATAAAGGCAAAGGGAACATAAGGGAGTACATTGTAGAAATGTCTCATCTTGCTTCAAAATTGAAAGCACTAAAGTTAGAGTTGTCTAAGGACTGACTCGTGCATTTGATTTTGATTTCTCTTCCTACATACTTTGTACAATTCAAAGTGAGTTATAATACTCTAAAGGATACTTAATCCTTGAATGAGCTTATATCTCACTGCGTGCAAGAGAAAGAGAGGTTACAGTGAAAACATAAAGAAAGTACTCATATGACTTCGTCCTATCAACATAAAAGAAAGTGTGAGGCTACTGTGGTTACACATTCTCAACAGAAAAAGACGACAAATAAACAAAATGAGGTTTTAACATATTTTTTCTATAAGAAGACCGGACACATAAAGATGATTGTGTCAAATATATCGCTTGGTGTGCAAAGAAGAGTATGATTCGTGTTTTTGTTTGTTCCGAAGTTAATTTAAGTTTTGCACCTATGGACACTTGGTGGGTAGATTCTGCTGCTACTACTCACATAAGTGTTACTATACAAGGTTGCTTGTGAAGCCGACCACCAAGTGATGCTGAAAGATTCATCTATGTGGCGGATGACAATAAAGTTGGAGTGGAAGCTTTAGGAACCTTCAGATTATGTTTTAAGACTGGATTATTTTTGGATTTATTTGAGACGTTTTATGTATCGTCTTTTAAACGAAATTTAGTTTCTGTTTCTCGTTTGAAAAAATTTAGTTATCATTGTTCTTTTGGAAATAATAAAGTTAGTCCCTCCAAAACTCAAATGTTATTTGTTTCGATTTCTTAATTGATAATCTCTATAAGCTTGATTTAAATTTTTGCAATGAAATAATGCAAACAAGTTCAAGAGGTACAAAATGAAAATTAAATTAGAATTCATTATCATTATGACTTAAGGTTTAGGCCATATCTCTAAACAAAGAATTCAGATGCTTATGGTGGATGAAATTCTTGAACCCTTATATTTAAAGAACTTTTAAGTTTGTATTGAATATATTAAAGGAAAAAAAACAAATGAAAGAAAATGAAGTGCAAGGAGAGCCTAAAGATGTCTTAGAACTAATACATACTGATATATGTGGTCGGTTTCCTACTGCTTCACGGAATGGACAACAATATTTTATTACATTTATAGATGATTAATCTCGTTATGGGTACTTATATTCAATTCATGAGAAGTCCCAATCCTTGGACGTTTTCAAGTCTTTCAAAGATGAAGTTAAACTCCAACTTGGAAAGAAAATTAAAGCTGTCAAAACTGACTGTGGTAACAGACCCATTAATCAAAGGATTGATCCCTAAAGTCTTTCACGAGCATATTGATCATATGGGTATAATTGTTGTTGATAACTTGATTTAGTGTGATTATTTTGTATACTTTTATATGCTTATATGGGTTATTTTGAATTTGAACACATTCTAGTATCACTTGAAGGAAAATGACAAAACAAAATAAGGAATGAGTTGTGATAATAGACATTGGCACAACATACTCATATCTTGTAGTATGGTAAGAACAACACAATAGAGTGGAAATCATTCATAATGACCAAGGCAACAACACCACTCCTTCTTGCGTTGCTTTCATGGACCATCAAAGGTTGATAGGAGATGTTGCTACAAATCCTACCAATCCAGAGAACACCATCTTCGGTATTTTTTTATTCTAACTATTATTGTTTTCTTTTGTAAAACTTTAGCAGAAACAATAGACTACCAAAATATTTTCTGTCACTCTTGCAAATGCTAAGAGATTGATAAATAGGAAACACAATGACCCTCTTATTCAATAAGATAAAGTGTTGTAGTTGTTTAAGATTGTTGCCGGTGTGAATAACAAACCCATGATTTCTGTGAAGTACAAGGGTCAGGAGAAGAACCTTTGTGCAGAGGAAGTATCCATGGTCTTCTCAAAGATGTGGGACATTGCAAAAACATACTTGGAAAAGCCTGTGAAGAATGCAGTTGTTATTGTACCTATCTAATTCAATGATTCTCAGCACAAAGCTACCATTGATGCTGGTGCTATTATCAGCCTCAATGTTATTTGTATAATCAATAAACCCACCGCTGCAGCAATTGAATATGATCTTGATAAGAAAAATGATTTTGTTGGAGAGTGAAACATTTTTGTTTTAGACTTTGGTGGTGGTACATTTGATGCGTCTCTTTCTCACTATTAAGCCTAAGGTCTTCCAAGTGATGGCCACCGGGGAACACTCATTTTGGCGGAGAGGACATTGATAATAGAATGTGAACTATTTTGTGAAAGAGATGAAAATGAAAAATAAAGTGAACGTAAATGGGGATCCACGGGCCCTAAAGAGGTTGAAAAGTGCTTGCAAGAGAGCGAAAATGATACTCTCATATGTCGTTACGACAAGCATTGAGGTAGATAATTTATTCAAGGCATCGATTTTCATTCTTCAATAACTTGAGTGAAATTTGAAGAAATCAATATAGAGCTCTTTGAAGAGTGTATGGATACATTAGATAGGTGTCTTACGGATGCTAAGATGGAGAAAAGCAATATGCATGATGTCTCCTTGTTGATGATTCATCTAGGATTCCCAAAATGCATCAGCTATTGCAAGACTTTTTCAATAGGAAGGATTTTTGTCGAGATGTTTCGTCTCTGCCCCTCTCCTCATGTATAAATTTCTTATTATAATCCTCACCCTTCTGGCTCCATCAAGTGGGTATCTTTTATTAGTCATTCCAATAACGTTCTTTTTACTCCCATGTCTTCTTCATATAAATACTTTAAAGACTCTTTTCTTAAAATTATAATAACACTTGCTGGGATGCATCATTTTATCAATGGGATAACCCTAGGTTTTCATTGTACTACACTCGGGATCCTATCCACTATCTGTCTTGGCCGAGGCCGCCCACGATCGAGAATGACAAGAGGATGTTTGACATAATGGACCAACTTCTCCAAAAGTTATTTGTTCGAAATATTCTTAAAATTTATCTTTCTTCATACTACTGGGTTTACTTTATGGTATGTGCGTCCATTATGCACCGTACTGATCTCGGTTTTTAACTTTGCTGAATTTATATTTTTCGTTACATAAGTAGTGGCTCAACGCGGTGCTGTCTTTCTTGATTGTCTAAATAAAATCAAATAAGGAAAATGACAAAACAAAATAAGGAATAGGTTGTGGGAATTAACCTTGGCATAACATACTCATGTGTTGTAGTATGGTAGGAACAATATAATAGAGTAGAGATCATTCATAACGACCAAGGCAACAACACCACTCCTCCTTCCTGCGTTGCTTTCACGGACCATCAAAGGTTGGTAGGAGATGCTGCTACAAATCAGGTCAATCTAGAGAACATCGATATTTTTTACTCTAAATATTATTGTTTTCTTTTGTAAACCTTTAGCAGGAACAATAGACTACCAAAATATTTTCTATCACTTTTGCAAATGCTAAGAGATTGATAAGTAGGACATACAGTGACCCTCTTGTTCAAAAAGATAAAGTGTTGTGGCTGTTTAAGGTTGTCGCCGGTGTGAATGACAAACCTATTATTTCTGTGAAGTACAAGGGTCAGGAGAAGAACCTTTGTGCAGAGGAAGTATCATCCATGGCCCTCTCAAAGATGCGAGACATTGTAGAGGCATACTTGGAAAAGCCTATGAAGAATGCAATTTTTACTGTACCTGCCTATTTCAAGGATTCTCAACGTAAAGGCACAATTGATGTTGGTGCTATTATCGAACTCAATGTTATTGTATAATCAATGACCCCACCGCTGCAACAATTGCATAGGTTCTTGATAAGAGAAATGATTTTATTGGAGAGCGAAAGATTTTTGTTTTTGACTTGGTGGTGGTACATTTGATGTGTCTCTTTTTACTATGAAGCCTAAGGTCTTCCAAGTGAATGCCACTACGGGGAGCACTCATTCTGGCGGAGAGGACATTGATAATAGAATGGTGAACTACTTTGTGAGAGAGATGAAAAGGAAAAATAAAGTGGACGTAAGTGGGGATCCACAAGCCTTAAGGAGGTTGAAAGGTGCTTGCGAGAGAGCGAAAATGATACTCTCATATGTCGTTACAACAAGCATTGAGATAGATAATTTATTTCAAGACATCGATTCGCATTCGTCAATAACCCGAGCAAAATTTGAAAAAATCAATATGGAACTCTTTGAAGAGTGTATGGATACAGTAGGTAGGTGTCTTACGGATGCTAGGATGGAGAAAAGCAGTGTGCATGACATTTTCTTTATTGGTGGTCCATATAGGATTCCCAAAATGCAGCAGCTATTGCAATACTTTTTCAATGGGAAGATTCTTTGCCGAGATGTTTCGTCTCCACCCCTCTCCTCATGTATATCTTTCTTATTACAGTGCTCATCCTTTTAGCCCCGTCAATTCCTCTGGCTACTACAAATCAGGCTGCTATCAATCCAGGAGAAAAACCTTTGTGCGGAGGAAGTATCATCTATAGTCCTCTCAAAGATGTGGGACATTACAGAGACATACTTGGAGAAGCCTGTGAAGTATAATACTTCAAAGTTTCTTTTCTCAAAATTGTGATAAAACCTGGCGGAAGTCATCATTTTTTCAAAGGGGATATCCCCAAGTTTCCGTTATACTAAACTCGGTATCCTATCCACTATCTGTCTTGGCCGAGGTCGCCCATGATTGAAGACGACTGTAGGATGTTTGAAATAATGGACCAACTCCTCCGGAAGCTCCCTGTCCGAAAATTTTTTAAGATTTATCTTTTCTCACACTGTAAGGTGGACTTGTATGGTATGTGTGTCTATTATACACCATACTGACCTAGGTTTTTAACTTTGCTAAATTTATATTTTTCTTTACAAGAGTAATGGCTCAACGCGGTGTTGTCTTTCTTTATCGTCTAAAGAAAATCAAATAAGACCGTGGGCAAGCCGAGAATGTTGTCGATGTTGATGAGGGTTCTTGAGCAGAAGACACTCCCTTTCCTGACCAAGCCCCTCCTCTCGAGGCCGAGAAGAAAAAGAATAAGGACAAGTCTAAAGATCCTTCAAGTTTGGACACTTGTTCCCAGATTGAAGCAAATGAATGTGATTGAACCAAATGGGTATTCAAGAACAAATTGGATAAACAATGATTCATTATAAGGAACAAAGCAAGATTGGTTGCAAAAGGTTGCAACTAAGAAGAGGAAATAGACTTTGGAGAAACTTATGCACCAATGGCTAGATTGGAGGCAGTGAGGCTACTATTAGCATATGCTTGCATGAATGGATTCAAGTTGCACCAAATGGATGACAAGAGTACTTTTCTTAATGGATACATTGATAAATAAGTGTATGTGAGTCAACCTCCTGGATTTGAAGACCACAAATATCCAAATCATGTCTTCAAACTCAAGAAAGCCTTATATGGTTTGAAGCAAGCACATCGACACTGGTATGAGAGGTTGAGTAATTTTCTTTTTTCTTAAGACTATGAGAGAGGAAAAACAGATAAGACTTTATTCATTAAGAAAGCATGCCATGATATTATACCTGTTCAAGTTTATGTTGATGACATTATATTTGGTTCAACTAATGAAAATTTGTGTGAGCAATTTGTTAAAGCTATGCAGGGTGAGTTCAAAATGTCTATGATGGGAGAGCTCAACTATTTTCTAGGATTGCAAATCAAGCAATTCCAGCATGGTACATTTCTTAGTCAATCAAAATATTGCCTAGAGCTGTTGAAGAAATTTGATATGAAAAATTGTAAGGAGGCTGCTATACCAATTATTACTGGATGCTATTTGGGTACTGATGAGAAAGGAGCTAAGGTTGATCAAACTAAATATAGAGGACTCATAGGCTCACTTCTCTATCTCACTGCAAATATTTTTTGTATAGTTGCCTTGGGCAACTCTTTTTTATGGTTGATGTTGCGACTATACTTAGGATGATATATTTTTCTTTTGTTTACAACAACCATGTAATTATCCTTGTTAAATGAAAGTAGTGCTTTTTGTTGATTTGTTTGTTAGAATGCGTTGCATTTTATTTATGTTGTGCACATGTCGTTTGTTATTATGTTATTATAAGTGTTCGCTTAATAACTGGTTTTTAATAAGTGTGGTGTTGCTTGAACATATTTAATCTGAGAGGTGTAAGTTTTGCTATTAGGGGATCTCCATGGAGTGAAATGGCCAGGACACGTTGTAGGAGGATCACCATGGAGTCTTGGTTGGTGACAACGACAACGTGACTTCTTTTTGTGCTTCTTTCTCCGCTATTGCCCAATATTCGCAAAGTGGGTTCTACCTTCAGGCTTGCCACATAGCATTCTCGTTCTGTTTTTTGGTCAACATGGACTATAATGATGCCACCATGGGAAGGGAAACTTTATGGTCAAGTGTAGTGTTGACACTATCGCTCTTAGCAAATTCAACGACGACTTCCCGAGGAGCACATCATATGATGTGTTGGCGTCCACCAACAAGTATCGTATCATTACAGTTTTCATCTATGACTTTCCTTCGCCAAACTTGGTGTATAAGTCAACATAGCCTTTGGTGTCCACGCGTTCCCCCGAAAAGCCAACTATTTGGTCATTATGGGGTTGTATCTCACTTTCCGACACCTGCAACTTCTTGAAGGTGCTCCAATACAGTATATCTACTGAACTACCTTGGTCAACTAACGTCGTTTTCATGACTGTAAAGTTCTCAATTTTGACTGTAATCACCATCGGATCATCTTATATAGGATCTACACCTTTGAAATCCTCACTAGTGAAGGTAATGGGCGACATCTTCTGCCGCATGGGTGTAGAAACTATGTTGACGGTCTGAACCGCTCACAAATACTTCTTCCTCGTTAATGCTAACGACCCTCCACCAACAAATCCTCCTGCAATTGTGTTAATCACACCTCGGAGTAATGGGTCTTGAGTTTGTGGCCGCGGTGATTGACGTTGTAGAGTTCTGGCCCTTTCGTCTAGTCGCCTCCTAGGGTGCCCTCGCGCACCTTGCCGACTCTCTGGTGTGCGTTCCCTTTGTTTAACTATCCTTGGTCGTCCCCTAACAAAGCATTTAAGGCGGCCTGCTTGGATCAACTCTTTAATCTTGTTTTTGAGGGTCACACATTCCTCTGTGCTGTGTTCGTAGTTCTGGTGGAATCTACAATGTTTAGAGGTGTTCGCATTGTGCGGCGTTGCTGCCTTGTTTGGGATGGGCAAGAGGTTGGCATTCAATGCTTCCTCTAAAATCCGCCCTATGTTGGTGTTTAAGGGTGTGTAACTAGAGAACCTTGGCGTTCTCGCTTCCCTCTGTCCAACGAGGGAGGTGGTGTCGGCCTGTCCCTTGCTTTTACCTTCTTCCCCTGACTCCCTGATTCGAAATTCTCGCATTTCCTTCAATTGCATGAACTTGGCGGCCCTTCTTCTAAGCTCATCTAAGTTCGTGACTGGCTTCTTACAGAGACTTTCCGCAAATGGTCCCAACCTGAGTGCAGTTACCATATGGTGCAGGATGACCTCTGGATTGAGGTCGCGAATCTACAAGGCCAATTTGCCGAACCTTTCCATGAACACTCGGAGGGACTCAGCTTTCTCTTGTCATATATTGACGAGAGCTAGTGATGTCAGATGGTGGGGTTTGCTGGTTGCACACTGTGTGTTGAAAAGACTTACCAAAGTCTCAAAACAATCAACCGAGAGGGTGGAAGCCTGGTAAACCAACTTAATGTCGTTCCTTTCAATGAGGTAGGGAACACTATGCACAAAACCGCCTCATCACTATTGTACAAACTCTTCTAAGTGACGTAGATGTCGATGTGTTCATTTGGGTCAGTTGTGGAATCATACTGATCCATGCTCAATCCCTTTCAATTAGCTGGCAGTTCCACGCTTAAGATGCCGTCTACGAAAGGGTGTCGTCTGCTTCCCATGGAATAGGTTTCCCCACTATAACGTGATCCTTCTTCCTCAGTCTCAGGGTCTTGGTCGCGCGCCTTTGAACAACTGGAAGGTGTGATCACCTTGGTCTATTCCAATCGTTCATCATATAGTTTCTTCTTCATCTCCTCATTTTTTCTATCTAAGCACACACATTTCTTCTTTGCTTTTCTGTTTCATTTCAGCCATCTTGTGTTGTAATGATAACAATAGAGCCATTGGGTCCATATCAGCCATCACATTTTCCTGCCTCTGATCATATGCTTGACTTCAGGTTGATACCATCCAAGCTCTTGTCTCAACTCTCTTTGGCCCTACGGTGTGCCAATTGTTCTTAAAGAAACTTTTTATCACACAACAGGGATGGTTCAAGTCTTCACTCTTCTCTGTCCTTCAAGTCTTTGTCTTTATCTGTCAGTATGTGTACTGAATAAGGGAAACCTGCCAGAATGACATAGATGTCTTGTCATTGATTTAAGTACTATTAAGCCGTGTAGTACAAGAAGTTTCTTAAAAAAGCCAATGCAATGAATGATTTTGATTATCATGTTTATAATATCAAAAAGGCTTTAAAGAAAGAGGATATCAGCTCTACGATTTCTATATCCACTTGTTGATGTTGATGGTGTGAATGAGATAGAGGATATAGTTGCTATGAAGACTGTCTGAAAGAGCCTAAAACAATCTGTGAATTATGGTCATAGATAAGGTTGTATAGTTGTTTTCAGCTGTCATGTTTTGTGCCACTTAATATGTGATAAATTCAGACTTTAGAGGTGTTATTTAAATATTTGATAATGTTTTTGAAACTTGTTTTTTCGTTTCCGTGGTTAGGTTTCAAATAGGTGATGAACACAAACTTTGTGATTAGTATTATCTGGTAATTAATATTTGACTCAATTAGGTTCAGTTTATACTGTAGCTGTGGCTGGTTGTTTTTGAGTTTAGGCTTTTCAAACCATAGAGAAGCGGAGGGGGAGAAATTACTGCTCTTACTCTCATGTACAACCTTATGGAATATTTCTACTGAAGTGAAAATCTAATTTTGCAATTATATAATTAATTCCAATGTATCTGTATAGGAAAGTGAAAAACATAAAATCTTAAATCATTAAATTTTACGCACTCTTCAAATCAGATCACTGGTTCCCAAAATAAAAAAAAAAAAAAAAAACTTTTATTGGAATTCATACGGCAGGTTATCGAAATATCAAAAGAGTATATTATTACGTTTTTCAGTGAAAGTCTATTTTTAACTTCTAATCAACGTAATTGAAAATCGGGATTAAAGTGTTCTAATCAAGGGAATAAAAATCGAAATTTTAATTGTTGAATTGTATATTATATATATTATTCAAATTCTAAGCAAAATTATGTAACAGAGTAAAAATGTATAAAGTGTGATTGTGATTTTTTTTCAATACATTGAATATTCATCTTTTTCAATAAATGAATTTGGTTGAAATCTAATTTTAACTAAAAATTAATATAATTAAAATTTTATATTTATTATGTGAGAATTAAGAGTATTTTCTTATAAATATTTATATTCTTGATTGAATTGAAATGTTTTAATTTTAATTAAAATAAAACTAAATAAATATGAGTCTCTTTTATTTCGTTTATAGTATTTCTTAAATATTTTTTATTTATTTTTCTTGCATATAAAAAAATGTGTTATATATATATATATATATATATATATATATATATATATATATATATATATTTATATTTAAGAAAAGTAAAATCTGCTACGATTTACATGGATTGGAATCCTTAGTTGTGTGCATGAAAAAATTGCGGTTGAGAGGAGATTTTGACTATGAATCTTTATATATAGTATTGTTTTGTCAGAAAAAAAGTTCAGTCCAATATGCGTTGTACCAAAGAGTAAGAGCCGAAGAAAAAGATAATAGGGCATTTTTGTTGGTAAACTGGGAGAAGTTCAAATCTTACTACTTAATATAAATATAAGTAATTACATACCAATAAAAGGTAATTAATTCAATTAATTTTGATAGAATTTTTAAAGCAAGTTACCAATGTGCATTGTTGATAACTTTCTAATTTTCTTTTAATTTATGCCATATATTAATTAAGAAATGAGGTACATAAAAATTGTAACTCTCTGTCCCTTCACCTTTTGTTCTTTTATTCTTCTCTTTCACTTTTCTTTTTCTTTTTCTTTCATGATTTTTTAAGTTATTTTTTTTTCATATTTCATTTGTTTCATAATTTTAGTACTTGACCGTAGTTTAAATTAATTGAAAAGTCAAATATAATTTTTATCTTATAAACTTTTCAAAGGGAATAACTTTTTGTTTACCTTTAAAAATTCTTTCTTAGTTATATGATTTATTTTTTAAGGGTCTTATAAAAGTTCGTGATTTTCTATAAAATTTATTGAACATGCTTATTTATTTTTGTGTTACAATACAAATTGATATTTATATGTTTTAAAAAATTGATAAAAATTATCCATATTTAAAAATCGCTACATTACAGTTTACTGTCATTTTTATTTGGTATGTGAATTTATCCGCTTATTGTGATTTTAGTTTCTCAGTTTACCCACATCCCACGTCAATATTATTTTAATAACTAAAATTAGCTACAAAATATCAATTAAGAGATTAAAATAGTGATCAAATGCTAATTTCAGAAACTAAAATACTAATAAATAATTAAATGAAATTCAGAGCTAAAACAATAATATACAGTTGTTTCTGGGTTTTGTTTTTTCATTCACATTTCACAGTTACATTCAAGGTAAAGAAGATTTTCAATATATAGATTTTTGCTTGCACATTGCACCCATTTTCTATGTTAAATCCTGTTTTTACTTTCTGAAAAACAGAAAGTAAACTATTTATGTTATGTTTTGTTATCTATTTATGTTTCTCTATTATGTTTGATGTTTGCTTTCTGAAAATAAGAGTTTTCTTCATTAATGCTAAGTAGTTAACTTTCTATGGCTGACTTGGATTCTTTTGAATCAGAACACATTCTACAATCACTAGAAAGAGAATGGCCAAACAATGTAGTAGGAATCTAAACAATTTAGCATTTCCAGTTCCCACTTTTAACATGTCTTTCTTCTAAGTCTTGGTACCGTGAAAAGTAGATATGTCTATAATTATGTGCATCTAAGTTATAATATAGCACTATATAATCAATTAGTTTCCATAATTATGGATTTTAATTAATTAAGTTTATGAAATGTAAAAGTATAATTCGAGTCTCCAAAGTTGGAGGAGTCATTTTAATCTTTCAGTACCAGAATTAATACGGCTGATCTAGAACTAAAATATTTGTCATTTCTTTGATATCAAGAATTCAAATAACACTTTATAATTAAAAAAAAAAAAAAAAACTATCTGTATGAATGATTTTATTTAACAAGCTCTGGACTCTGGTCACTGTATGTGTGTATACACAGTCAATTTTAAATATGTTTTTAATTCTTGTAGCGAACCTGTGATATATAAGCTTTTAGATGGGAAACGGCAATTTGACACTTGTTCACTCCACTTAAGTTTATTAATAAAATATTATATAACACTACCCCTTTTAGACATGTTTCTGGTACTGTACACAGACTCAGCTTATCTCAATAATTATGACTTAATTTACTATTTAAAGAATAAAATCAGTTAAGTTCTAAAAATATAGTACTATATTTTCAAATTTTTTTAAATTAGAAACTTAAACCAAATTTTCTTATTCTTTCCACTTTTGCCTTCAACTTTAACAGGGGAAATGTCCTTAAGAGTTTTATTAAAAAGAAAAAGGGGAAAAACTTTAGAGTCAAGTCCCTTGGTAGCTTGCTCGCGAAGTATGAGGGTCTAAAGAAAGTTATATTAATATATTTCCCATTATCAATCTTTCAAAGAAGTTTCAGTTGACTCTTGGTTGACCGGCTTCTGAAGGAAAGATCCCAAACACACGTTCAGAGGCTTTACTCATCATTAGTTCAAGGTAAAGTTTCTGAATCAGAACCCTCGTATATCTTTCTTCAGTTTCTAGTACATGTTTTGTAAATTGTTAAATGTGATGCTAAATCATTCAATATTGAATCATTAGTTCAAGGTAAAGTTTCTGAATCAAAACCTCGTATATAAGTACATGTTTTGTAAATGGTTAAATGTGATGCTAAATCTAAACCCCATATTATTTTAGTTGGACAAAAGTATATAAACAAGGACAATGTTTGCTTCATAATATTGATTTAATGAGATTGAGGTACCTCAGACCCAAAGTCATGAGATTCTGGGTCAAGTATCTCTTTTTATGTTGAAAAATACAAAACTGATTTTTTCTCTTCAGAAAGTTTGAGTTTTCTTTTCTTCTCAGTGTCATTAATTTCTTATGACAGGATACTTGGTAATTTATTCTGTGGATTATTATATTTAATGTTTGGTTTATGGAAGCCAAGATTGGTTATTCCATCCGTGTTACTTTTTATGGCTGACTTCACTTGTTTTGAATTTGAACATATTTTAGTATCATTTTAAGGAAAATGGCAAAACAAAATAAGGAATGGGTGGTGGGAATCGACCTTGGTACAACATATTCATGTGTTGCTGTATGGCTAGAGGAACACTGTCGAGTGGAGATCATTCACAATGACCAGGGTAATAAAACTACGCCTTCATGCGTGGCTTTCACAGAGAATCAAAGATTGATTGGTGATGCTGCTAAGAATCAGGCTGCTATTAACCCAACTAACACTGTCTTTGGTAAGTAGTTGTTTATTTTAATGCTGTGAATTCATTTAAATGTTTACACTAGTTATTTGTGTTGGCTTTTAGGTGGGTAAATGATAGCTTAACATTCATCACTTACTTTGTGCCAAAAAGTATACTTTTCTCCAATTCTCTAATTATTCCATGAGACTACTGTGACTAACATCATTGAGGAATAGCCTTAAATTCTTGTTCTATTGGGAAAAGCCTTAACAAATGAATCAATGACTAATTTTGCAGATGTGAAAAGGTTAATCGGGAGAAGATATAGTGATCCCATTATTGAGGACGATCTAAAGTTGTGGCCATTTAAGGTCATTGCTGATTCTGATGACAAACCC
>Ga0209700_105324_pt1 | contig 21831 bp, 8 predicted proteins | sample SiratroredBW_FD_187528 | JGI IMG/M metagenome (GOLD analysis project Ga0209700, IMG submission 187528) | Root nodule microbial communities of legume samples collected from California, USA - Siratro red BW (SPAdes) (version 2) | ecosystem: Host-associated > Plants > Roots > Nodule | place: USA... | reverse complement strand
AAAGGAAAAAGGAAAAAAAAAAAAAAAAGAGAGTAAAGGTTACAAAAATATAGATAAACTCTCTTTCCTTTTTTTTTTTTTTTTTTTTTTTTTTTACTTTTTTTTTCACTTTATTTTAAAGAGTAGTCCCAAAAAGCTTGTTCTTTACTGCTACGTACTACTAGATACAAAATCATCTGTGTGCATTTGAGCTAGAATTGAGCCTCCTAACAAATCGCCCCTGCCACATGACAAACAAGTTAGACTTGCTACCTCAATGTGTACTCTGTCAAACATAAATGAAACCATAATTCATAATTTAATTTGTTCAGAAAACGATCCACTCATCCCTTTCTCGTTGGTTAGTTTGGTTTTGGTATGAAATTGTTGTCCTAGTTAGGCCACCTTGTTCAACCAACCATCATCACATTAGAATTATAGTGTCCAATAAAAATGAAGGCCGACCAAATCTGTTGTTGACACATCAATACATATTTACATGTGTTTATTTTCATACGACACAAGACATGTTTTATTTATATACGGAGAGAGAAATATAATATGATGAAAGAATCTAAAGAGAAGATGCATGCGTGAGGAGCTGTTGATACGAAATTAAGAACATAAACCTAAACATTGGCAAATGGTGTGGCAGTGGGAGGGTATAAAACTAAGGTGAAATAGATAGATCCTCAAAAGTTGGACAGAGTGACCAACCACCGTAACGGGGTCCACTCTCCATAACAAAAATAAACTGTGACGCACGCACCAACCTCATTATCCAAAATTATCATCACCCAATCATAAACCCCATTTCCTCTTTTCTTTAAAATCAAAATTCTCCAAGAGTCATCAACTGACTCGTACCTTCATTCTGGGCCGTCGATCTGCGTTGACCTTCCTCACCTGGTATCTGATCTTCTTCGAGAACAGCCGCGTTCGCCGCTTCTCTTTGTAGCGCTGCACGCTAGCTTCTCTCACTCCGCCGTTGTCCCACCACAAATCAATTTGTGACAGCCGCGCCTGCCACCCACAAATTCCGTTAATATTCACACCCTCCTCCTCTACCATCTACACCCACACTTTACTTTTTCAAGTAATAACATTTAATAATGCAATTAAAACTAATAATAGTAGATGAAAAATGCTACTAGCTTTTTCTTCTACCCTTTATACCCAAATTGAAATTCAAATTATTAAATATTTTATTTAAAAAAAAACATTACCATGAAAAGTAAAGTAAAGAGGAAATACTAAGCAAGAGATGCATGAAATACTTTACTACTTCAGTTTTCAAAAGTTGGATTAACATTCTTCACGTGATTAAAAGATTAAATTAAAAGAAAGCTTCTTGCTAAACACGCTGTTATTTCCTCGTAAACCTCGTAAACAGAGTATTGGCTACTGTTACTCAATGGAACTTACAGTCAAGTCAGTTGCCGGCAAGTCGGCCAGGGGGCTATCGTCGGTGAACGGAATCCCGCGGTCGGACCAAGCGCTCCGAACGTCGTCGTAATTCAATTTCAACATCAAACCTTGTTTAGGTTTGGGCAATTCCGCGTTCTTCAACTCCACCACGACCGGTTTCTCCGTCGCCGCAATTGCTGCCACCTTCTTCTTCTTCATCTTCTTCTCGGCGGTCACTGGAGGAGGCTTGGTGTTAATTTTGGGCGATATTTGAAGAATATCGACGGCCGGAAAATTCCACCAGTTTCCGTCGTCGACGTGTCGGAGAGCGCTGACGCGGGGTCTGGGGAAGTCCGATTTCCCGCCAAAAGGCATTATCCAGGGAAAGTTATTGACGGCGTCGTTTGAGACCTCTTGGACCCTGCTCCCCATGATGCTATCCATCCCTTCTTCGATTTCCTCGTCGAGAATCGATTCCGCGTCGAGGCTCTCTTCGCAGTCGTCGTTCAATTCGAGGGAATTGAAATTCACTACAGAGCTTATCTCTCCGGGGCTCCCACACGCCTTCTCCTGCACGCTCACCACTTTGGGCCTCTCCATGGGCTTCGGGCCCGGTTGGTCCAGAAGGAAACACGACGACGACCCGTCCAAAACCCTGAACGGCAACAAGAGCTCCGAAGAGTCATAATCGAAACTCTCCGATGCGGGCTTTGCGAATTTGCCCTGCGTTTTGAGGTTCTTCGTGGAGAAGAGGTTGGGGTAGGCCGTGGAGAGAAGCGCCGCGGCTTCATTGTAGGTTTGGTTCGGCCGCTTTCGCGGCGTTCTGGGTTTCTTGGTGGAGATTGCGAGGGCCGAATTGCTGGATTCCGAGATTGTTGAAGAAGGTGAAGAAGAGGTGTGTGAGGTTCTGGTGGAAGAAGACGAAGATTTAACAAATTCGAAATCGAATCCATAGGTTCTTCCTCCAGCTCCGGTCAAACACGAAGACATTGTTCGTATGTGTGTGTGGCTCAATTTGTGCAATGAATGTTCAGAGCTGAAGGGGCGTGGGGTTGAACATAGGCTTGTGTGAGTGTGTGTGTGTTTTTTTTGGAAAGGGGCGCAAAACCCTAAACCCAAAAAGTACAAGCAAGAAAATCTCTTGCCTTATTTAAAAAAGAAAAAGAATGAAATGAAGAAAAGGCCAAGAGTTTGGGGAATCTTAGAGTGAAAGAATGAATAAGAAGAGAAGAGAGGAGAGGAGAATAGTGTAAAATAAAATAAAAATCTGAGACTTGCTAATTTACTAACGAGTCTGCGAAAAGGTTGCGCTAGGGTAGGAAAAGCAGGGGTGTATAAACAGGGCATTCAGTGATTGATTGATTCCGAAGCCCGAAAAGAGGAACCGAATTTGGTGTTGGATAAGGAAAAGGAAGTACTGTTGGTGTGAAGAAGGGAAAGCTGGCCAATAAAAAGGGATTGAAGAGTATGAAAGGTGAGTGGTGTTAAATTCAGTAACAGAGAGGGAGAGAGAGAAGAGACAGAGGAGAGGGTCACGAGGCGAAGCAGATAAAAGGCAAAGAACCGTTGGGGTCCCTGTATGTATAGGCAATTGGCAGGGGTAGAAGCCCACCGACTGTGTCACTTGGTGGGAGAGAGAAAGAGAGAGAAAGAGAGAGAAGTTGAGAAAGTCTCAGAGTGAGTGTTGACACTTGCACTGGAGGAGGTGGAGCAAAGCAATGGAGACGAGAACAACGAAGGAAGAGACAATGCTCAGTTTCCCTTGTGGGGACCATTGCTCTTCATTCTCTTCCTTTCTCTCTCTTTTACCTCTTCAATTATTTTACCTTGTTCTTTTACTATAATATCCCTCCCTCCTTCTCCTCCTTTTCATTTCAAAATTACACAATAATCAATCTTCTTTCTAAATTTTCAAATATAAAAAAATTTAATATAGGTTAATTTTTTGGAAATAGTGAGTGGGTGTGAGCCGGCCGTTACTTAACTACTACTATTATTTGCATTAAACCACATTGGTGTGCTTTCGCACTTCATAAATAAATGCATTTATTTTTTCAAAATTAGTAAACAATATCTTTGGGCTGTCTCTTTAGAAGAAAAGCAATATACATTATTTGTTTGTTGTTGGAGACGATAATAAAAGCCAAAGGGTTTTTGCTGATGTTTTTACTTGGAGGCGGGGCAATATGGTAATTGGGTAATGAAAATCTTACTAAGTATGGCCGTGACAGACAGACGTGGATGTGTAGGTACAGGATTATTCCGTTTCCATACCTTACCTGCTGCAAAAGCTTATTTAGGGTATATGGAAAAAGGGTCTTATCTGGTGACGTGGCAGGGTCTGATTGGACGGCTAAGATTTTCTGGCTTACGTGGCCTACCTTTTATGGGTAAGCTGGTGCACAGTTTTTCACGTGTCTGAAGAAAAGAGGTGAGCCTTTGGATGCGTTGTGAGGCCAATCAGATTCCAACACTTTTGGTGTCTTGTGCGTTGCATCTGTGGCACTTAAACACGCTACGTTCCCCTTATTACGTTCAATAACTCGATTACCAAATCAAAATCATTTATATTTCTTTCACTTACCATATTCACACACACACACTATACACTGTACTTTTGCTATCTATATATGCCCAAGTGTCAATTTTTTCGTGTTTCCTCATCAGATATTTAGAGACATTCCAGTAACATCCAGTTTCCTCGTATACGTAGTTTCTCAAATATCTTATCCTACTCCAGTTAGTGCTTCACAAAAATGACACCGGATCTATGGTAAAATGCTAAAACATAATCATAACTAAATATTTGGGAAATGTATAAATTATATTTTATATTTATTATAAATAATTTAAATGCCATTTAAAGCTAATTTTCATTTTCATTTCAAAATTATCGAAGTCTAATATGGAGAAACAGGGAAAAAAATTAGCTGAAAGATATTTACAATTAAAAATACGGTAGTTTGAGATGGTTTAAATGATATTTTTTACTGACTCCGTCCCTAACGTACGAAATGTACACAGAAGATAAAAAAGTATTAAAAATATATTCTAGTTCATATTGAACCAGTAGATTTGTTTTAAACGAAATGTCACATGTGTGGGTAAATAAAAATATATTATTCTTAAATTAGTTTTCGTTTTGGTTGATAAACTTATACTTTGTATATACAAATATTTTAACAGACTTTTTTTATTTAACTATTTAGAATTCTATTTCTGCTAGAGAGGAAAATAATACAACTCAATTCAATTTAATTAATATTTTTTTAAATAACAATGTATAATTGTGAAACTAGAGTCTTAAATACATTTTTTTCCTTTCATGATTTATGTTAGAAAAAAAAAACATTTTCAACGTAGCGCCTAATGTTATTATTAACGGATATAAAATATTTCACAACCAATTTAGAATGAGTGTTTTTAAAAGAATAATTTCTGACTTTTAATTAATTAGCATTAAAGAAATATTTTATTTATTATTCCTTACAATCTATCTCAAAAGATAGATATATTTTCAAAATTGATTGACTTAGTGGGTATTATTGTTTATCTCATAAACCAACCCGGTCTAGAAGAACTTTTAATAAATTTGGATTTAAGAAATTAAACCTACTATGTATTTTTTTAAAATAATTATGTATCAATTTCACCTATCTTAAAATATGTTGTAAACGTACTTCATTTTAATTGCATATTTCCTTAATTATATGATATATATATATATATATATATATATATTATTAATAATATATATATATATATATATTATTAATAATATATATATATTATTAATAATATATTTTCTCAACATGTTAGATTAACTTATACTTAAATCAAACATGATTTTAATCGGATTCAAATTCACAAAAATATCATATCAAATATTTAGGTTAGTACAAATATAAATTAACCTCTCTTATACTCATAATTATTTATATATGTGAAGATTTTTTTATCAAATATAATTGTTTTATCTCTTTTATTAAGATCTAAATGAGTTAAAAGTATTATATTTACTATAAATAAAAAAGTTAAGTAGCATATTAAAAAATTACTGATATTAAATTTTAAAATAGATTTGAACTGAAATCAATGTCATAATCTTTTATATAAATATATAGTCAAATAACAATTATGTGAGTCATTTTCCTACATAATCGGAAATGAAGAGAGTTAGAGCTTCAAACAACTCAAAATGCTACTATCTTAACTCATTATAGATTAAAAATTAACGTAAAATGTAAGATTATTTTTTCCAATTAACACGAATAGTTTCAAAAATATAATAAAGGTTAAAACTTTAATGTAAGTTTAGTATACATATTGTAATTTTAATTATTTGGTAATTTATTTACAAATATCATCTTCTTTAAACCTTTTTCTTTTCATTTACATTTTCTCTAAAGTTTTAAGTACATTTCTCATATTTTTTTTCAATTAAAAAGTGGATATTAGAAGACATCCAAGTATATTATAGGCGGTTCGAGGTGCAGTTTAATTTATTTTATTTTATTAAAACACATATGAACCAAACACAAGAATTAGATGTGTTTTGATTTGGTTTTATTTAAACATAAAATAAATCTAAATCAAACCAAACTTTGAATTGATTTTGGTGTTTTTAATTTTGTAGTTGTCTTTTCCATTCGTTTTTTTAGGTGTATAACCAATTTTCTTTTACATTTAAAAAAATAATCGTATGGTGTAAAATTATCTTTTCATTAAGGAAATTAAGATTATTCACTCATATCAAACCTTTATTGTTAGATTACAAATTTTATAGTTAATAATTATGATATAACTCTTTCTAATTAGTGATTCAAACTCAAGTAATAACAATATTTGAAATAATAAAAATAATCATTTGTCAAACATGCAACACTTTATTTTATTTTTCAAATACGCATTCAAAATTTAAAATTCGTTCTCATTCATAATTATATAATATACTAACCAACAAGGATATCAGACCAATTAACAAGTATAATAACAGGGAATGAGATTTAATATTGTATAATTTTGTTAAGTGAACTTTGTAGTTTTATCAAAATTATACTAAGTATTATAGTATGGTGTATTGTGACAAATAAATGAAATACAACATACTTAACAAATTAATAAAAGTATTGTGTTTTATATTAGAATTCGTATCAAAAGTTAAGTGACTACAATTTGTTTCATTTTAGGAGAAATTGATAATTACAACATGAAATGGTGCCACAAAAGGAGTGAGATAACATCAATAGAAAAAATTAAGTAATGAAAGCGATCAAAGATTTATATTATAATATAAGATAAATATAGTTATTTAAGGACAACTATATATTGAGGTTGTGACATGAATTAAATTAAAAATATTAGATTTTTTTCTTCTTTTAACACACATTTTATCTTTAACATACGTCTATCATATATAAGTGAAATAATAGGCAATATTATAATAGTATTTAAATATTTTTATTTTAGTTTGGTTCTGAAGTGTCAAATCATAAACCAAATTAACTTAGTTTTAGAGAATAACCAAAATTGACAATTTCTTTATTTTAATCGATTGTCAAATCTTTGGATTGATTTTCAATTATTTGTTTAGATCAATTTTGTTCTAAACACCCATCATTATATATGATAATGTGTTGAGTAAATTTATTTTTTTTCCTTCAGGTCTAAGGTTCTCTAATTCTAATGATGCTTGCATGTGTGAAGTTTTGTGTTGGCATATGAAATATAAGTATAATAAATTAATTTATTATAGTATAATTCCATAGTAATATGGTTGATTTGTGAATCATTATTCCAAGAAGCAAGGCAGAACTTTTTTTTAACTTTGCCTAATTTTTGAGATCAAATTTCCTAACTAGCTCATAAATAGAGGTAAGCGGAGTTGATTGTTTTGTATGTAGTTATTTAATTATGATTTGGATACAATAAAGTGAATTAATATTGATGATTGGAGTAAAGTGAGTTTAATTGACTGAAAATTTGATGAAGTTATATGATTGTATATTAAACATGTGTTGTATTGGACTAGTGATTTACAACAGTTAAATTGAGTTTATAAATAATTTATTTGAATTGTGACATGTAGAATAAGTGTATTATTTATTTGGAGGAAAAATGTTAAGAATGATTAAAGTTGTTTACTTTGAATTTTGGTCTCTCTACAAATTTTATTCTACTATTTATTTTGTTCATGTTAAAATGAGAGTGTGATAAATTATTTTTTATTTTAGTGATTTTTGTTTAAACAAAAAATAAAACAAGATAGTTATTATTCTTTTGAACGATTTTTGCTAAAGCAAAAATCTTGACACTCAAGTAAAAAATACCTAATATAAAGTACAACTAATTATAGAATCAATAGCTATGTATTGTCTATATGTGAATACATCACACACATTATGATATATTATACAAGTGTGTGAGAGATACCTAAGATAACATTGATTAAAAACAAAACTGCAATAAAAAAAATTATTTCCACTGATTATATATTAAGATATCATTGAAAAGTGAAAAGAATGAGAATGAGAATGAAACAAGTTTGATTATACTCTTCTCCATTTTCAAAATATATTGGAAAACTAATGTTTAACTCATTTTATATATATATATATATATATATATATATATATATATATATATATATATATATATTTAATGGGTTAAATATTAGTTTTGCAAATGGTCATACTAGATACAATTAGTTTCTAACTAAGGAAGTTAAATATTGAACCTAATATTAGAAAATATTGAATCTGATATTAGAAAATATTGAATCTGATAACGGAACAATAACATATATTGATATTTATTTGTTTATGATATGTATGAATCATAAGTAATAATTATTATTATTAATTTACCTACTATAAACTTTAATAATCATATTTAATACGAAAAAGATTATAAAAAGTATTTAAGTTCCGTTATTTTATATATACTATATACATTTAATTACACACATATAATCAAATATTCTTAATCAATTTTCTTTATCTTCACCATTAAATTAAAATTAAATAGTTTTACATCAAAATAAACTATGAAATAGTTTTATCCAAATTTAAAATATTTATTGTAAATTGGAATATAAGGTTTGTTTATAATATTGATAGTATTACAAAAATTATTTTAGGTGATCCATAAAATAAAATACTAATTTTTATACTAATTTATTTGTTTATTACCAAATTTTGAGACCCATATATCTTTTTCTTAGTAATTATGATTTTCATATACAGATTGATGTCATAAAGATTAAAAGATTTACTATTTTATTGATTTGCACAAACAAATGTCACTTATATGAACATATTTCTTAAAAAAAATATATACGAACGTGTAAGATTTTCCTTCCTTCGTATGAAAAATCGATTTTAAGATTTCTTATATAACTGTGCTGCACCTTTTTGTTTGCATTTAGGAGTCGCATGTCCTTTTCTGAATAAGATATTTTGAAGAAAAATATCTCATTGTATATTTCCTGTCGAAACTAATATTTTTCAACAAATTTTTATTCATTTTATATATTCTATAAATATTCCCAAATCTTCTTATTTTACTAATAAAATTTCCAGCATACACTTTCTCACGTATATTATTGTACAAATTATTAAATCCTGTCAATTACTCTTCAAATAGTTATATACAATTATAATTACTATCATATAGCTATTTTTTTCACTTTTTAAATTACGACAAAAAAATTGGTTGGATTTCACTGCCCACAATTTTTGGCTTCAACCCATAATATATTTGTATCAGAGATATAAGATTAAATTGCTACAAGACTGAAAAATAAACATTGTATGTGTTTAAAAAAGCATAACTAGGGTTTCAGAATAGTAGAATAATTCCAAAGAAAGTTATTTGAAATAAGTAGTCATGTGATGGAGTGAGAGTTGATATTTGGCAGCATCTTATTGCAGAAATGGAGTGACTAGGAGGTACCAGGGCCATTGAAATTGGATAAGCTAAGAACTGTAAGATAATATAAGGTACAGATTTCATCAAAACATGTGACTCTACACATATGCAATTAGTTTCATGTTATCAAAATATTATCCTCAACTTAAATACTCCTTTTAACGAGTGGATTGTATCTAGCCACAACTTAACATAATCTGATTTTATGAACTTCACACTTTTGAACTACCATTGCCCATTTATTTGCATGTATAAGAATCATAATTGATGTAACAGTGGCTCAAAACAATAAAGACAATGTAATAGATTGAAATGACACTATCTTCATACAGTGTACAAACAACTGATACCATATATTGAAGTGAACACGTAACTACCAATTAATCCTTAGAATATACAAACACACCAAACTTAAAATATACAAACATGCCAAAGCTTATAGAAAGTTGAAATTTCATGTAAATTAAAGACTATGAAAAAAACACATGTTGCCGACACATGAAATAACAGTTAGCAATTTGAAAAGTGAAATGAAATGTAGATAAACTGATATTATTTTTTACAGAAAGGAGTGTTGGTTATGTATGCATGGTTTGCAAATTGCAAGGTCCTTGAGGCAAGTAGCACAGTGAGAATTTGAAAGTTTAGTAGAAGGAGCTTAGAAGGTGTCACTGTCTTGTACAGCGAGCTAGTTGATCAACAAAACAAAGCAGATGCTAACAAAAAAGACACATATTGGGGACCATATATTCCATCCTTCACAGGCATGGACACAACCTTCATTGCTCCTTTAATCATATGATACATCTAAGTTCCAAATGTTTCTAGAGTTGTTATTTCATATACATTTGGAGAGGGACAAATAGCAACTTGGTTTAAAACACCCATCAGCTCCAAAACCCTATAAACTGAGACTCAGACAGAAAAATAACAAATAGGTAAGTTATTAGTCAGTACATGTTTTCATTCACATTGAAAAACATTTCCAAACTTTGTTCCCGTAACCAATGATTTTTGTGTCTCTTTTTCACACTTTATAAACACCTTAATATTTATATAATATGAGTTTCATTATTACGTGTTCCCCACATATTTCATAAAACCTTATAATATAAGTGACTGCAAAAAGTTCATTTTATAAATTAGTTTTATGAAATTGAATTAAATTTATTTTTTATATGTAATAGAGTATATTTAATAAAGTTTGTTATATATAATAATAGATACTCATGAAGATCTACTTTTGTAATTGAGATCTCTAGTTCTCAATATTTTTTTTTTCATTTTTATAAAAGCAAAAAATCTTTTTTTTACCTCATTTTCATTCACTCAAAATTAATTTTTTTAATATTTAAATGAAAACTATTTTTTTTTTGGTAAATGTAAGTGTAGTTAATAATAGATAGTATGTTGGGAGGCGAATCAAACCTTTGATTTATTAATTATAATTGTTGTAGACTTATGGTCTAGTAGAATTATGTCTAGATGACTTAGGATGTACTACTAAGTTTATAGGAAACATGAGTTTGCCTTACCAATGATAAAAGAAAAAGTTCAAAACATCAATAACAGACTTAACTTTATGCTATGAATTTATGAAAGGTCGCTCTAATGTTTCTTAGTTAATAACGCTTTTATATTTGGTTTTGGAATTATGTTTATTCTAACTTTATTCATAGATTATGTAAATATGATGATTGTATTAGTCAATCTTATTGGTCTAGTAAAGTAATCTTAACTCTATTATATATGAGGGTTATGTTAGAATATTTCTAAAATATTCTATTTTATTCAATTTATTTTTGTCGTTAACTTTTTTCCGTTAGATATCATACTAGGTGGTTTGTAAAACAATTCTTAAGTTTGTGTATTTGTTTCTATATCTTTTATGTGTTTGGTGTATTTTAAATCTTTTATATTAGACAATTTTTATTCCATTTAACTTAAAAATTTATGATAAATGAAAATGAATTGTAGATTCTATTCACTTACAAGATGTGAATTAGACATTTTTAAGTGATTTTTTTTTACATAATTAACTATGAATTTTAATAATAACAATAATAATAATAAAAAAAATAGTTAAGGTGTTCAAAATTGAATTGATAAATAATGATTAAAAATTATTATATTTTCAACGAAAAATTTTGGATTAAATTATAATGAAAATGAAAAGAAAATTAAAAGACATTATTTATTGTATTTTAATATGATATATATATATATATATATATACATATACATATGTATGTATATACATACATATATATATATATATATATATATATATATATATATATATATATATATATATATATATATATATATATATATATATATATATATATATATATATACATATATATATATATGTATATATATACATATATATATATATATATATATATATATATATATACATACATATGTATGTATATATGTATATATATATATGTATATACATATATACATATATATAATTAAATAGCAACTAACAGTTTTGAATGTTATTTTGTATATGATCATATTTTAATTATAATACATTTATACCTATCATGATAATATTTTTATATTTTAATTTTTATTTATCAGATTATATAATTTATTTATTATTGTAAAAAGTATTAAAACTATAAATATATCCAAAATTATATAAAAAAAATCCCAGCATGTCTTTCTCTTTGATAATTTTGTATTATAAAACTTTTGACAATTCTTTACTAGAAGATGCTTAACAATCTTACGTTAACAAAAATCAAAAAACAGACCAAACAAAACAGAAAAACATTAGTTAGGTTCACTTCAAATTTTATAATAAATTAGATCTGAAATGCATTTAGTTTTAAGTTTGGTTTAAGTGATTATTCAACAATGAAAAATTAGATCTCAAACACTCATAATAAACAATGCTTAAAATAATAAGTAATAGTAATATAAAACTATTAATAACAAGCAAACTTACCTAACTTCTCATCTAAATAACTTCTCTTTTAGCTTGTTTCATTTTCATTCTAATTATATATTTTTTATATTTCCTTTTCTACTTTCTTTCATGCCATCCGCATAAAACATTAAAAACTCAACCTATGTATGTAAGATTATAGGTATTTTTCATGCAAAAGAATTGGTAGTGCGAATAGTAAGAAGGGTTGGTACAAAAAGTAAGGCCTAATGCTATACCAGGCAAAGTAGTTTCTCTTCTCCATTTGGGCCTGGAGATTAATTTTGGACTGTGCTAAAATTAGCTAGGTCACTTTGAATTTGGCAGATAATTTAAAAAGATAACTTAAACAATAGAAGTTCAAGAAAATCGTTTCCAATAAATCGTTTAAAAATATAACTAACAATTAGACAATTTGTTTGATCACGAGCATTTTTTTTTTTTCATCGCAAAGAAACATTTTCTTTTTACTTTGTTTTTCTCAGCAAATCTCTCAACTGATTTTAATTTTATCAGATCGATTTAATTTAAGGGATAAACGTGTTTATGTTAAAGACATTTTCATTAGGGAATTTAAAAGACTAATTGATCTTTATAAGGATTTAAAATGCTTCATGGTAAAATGGATGGTTTGGATTGAGAATTTTAATATCAAATGAAAATTTCATTTCGTGAGGTATTTTAATAAATTTAATTGCTAGAATTCAAATTTCAGCCAAAATTATGTGTGAATATCAATGGGAATTTTTTGAAAAAATTGACCGAAATTAAAGCAAATCAAACCGTTCGAACAATTTTTAAATCACTATTTTTAACATTAACATGATGATTTACCAATTTTTCATCTTATTCAACCACAATAATATTTGTTGTCATAGAAAATTCATCATAATAAATTAAATATATATATATATATATATATATATATATATATTATTTTTCTCACAATTTCGTTTGCAATTATATATATTTATTAATTGTCAATTTTTAGTTATCAGAAATAAAAGTCTAAATTATGTTAATAGTAAGCAAAGTTAGAAAAACTAAATTGTAGCATAAATTAAATTGTGCAATTTTTCATGTGTAACCAGTTTTGAAAATATAAGTAACCTCTCTTTGTAAAAAAGAATATTTAAAACATGTGCAAATGACATCAAATTCATTTTGTTCAGTGCGGAAAGATAAACTTTGTGAGATAAAACAAAAATTATACCTTTTTAAAATTTTACTTATTTGACATAAATAATATATAATATACATGAATTAACACTTTACGAAGAAGAAAATCACGCGAGGAGCACGTGAGGAATGCCGGTTTATAGAGGGAATAGTTAAGAATAAACTTAAGGTGGTAGTTTTGTAAGTAGTAGTCTTCACAAATTGAGAATTTCGGTAGACACAAGAATAAACCTGAACCCAACGAATCAACGAACCAACTCCATAAACCCTAACTTCCAACTTTCTTCTTCAATGGCCACCCTCGACCCAATCCAAAACGGCACCACCAGTCCCCTTCTATCGGAAAATCCCGACCAAGCTGAACCTCCCTCCCCCACCGCCGACGACTCCACTACCGAGGCCGCTGCCGAGAAGCGGTGGCCGGGATGGCCCGGCCTCTGCGTATTCCGTCTCATCGTGCCGGTCCTCAAAGTCGGAAGCATCATTGGCCGCAAGGGGGAGCTCATCAAGAAGACCTGCGAGGAAACGAAAGCTCGCATTCGAGTCCTCGACGGCGCGGTTGGCACGCCCGATCGAATCGTGAGTGTTCCCTATTTCATTTCTAGGGTTTCTTCGTTTTTATTATTTGCTAGGTTTTGTTAGACTCCGTCATTTCTCGTGGAATATTCAATATTGCCTGCATAGTACTAGTATGGATTTTTATTTTCTCTGCCTGGAGGCTACAAGTTGGATTCTTTGTGCTCGAGTTTTGGTTTTAGTTCATTGCGTTACTTCCCATATCATTCCCTTAGTTTCTAACTTACATTTTTATTCTGGTTTCATTGATGATATATAGTTTCTAGGACTTTTTTTACAGTATTTGTGGGGTGGTTTCTCTGTTGAATTTGCTAATGCTTACGAGAGGCGGCACATGATAGGTGTACGTTGCTTAGGTTCCAATAAGATGCTTTTAATACATATATAGTTTATAGGACTGTTTTATAGTATTTGTGGAGTCGTTTGTCTGTTGAATTTGCTAATGCTTACGGGAGGCACATGATAAGCGTAGTATCAATGGTTGTAACTTCACCTGTAGTGTTAGGGTTTGAATCTATGGGAACCTACGGTTATTTACCCCTGAAAAATGCTTGTGGGTGGTATGGCCGTATCTATTTATGTATTATTGCCACGTTGCTTAGGTTCCAATATTTTTATTTGAATTATAAATCATGCCACCGTGTCTGTTTCAGTTGGGGATAATCTTTTGTCATGCACATAACGATGTTGTTTCCCTTATAATTTATGTTGCTTGCAGCTTTCAATGCAGGTAGGAAATTGCCAAAGTGAATGGAAGTTAACTACGTTATTTAATTGGTTTATGTTTTGTGTAGATGATGCTTGTTTTCGAAATAACTTTTTTTTCTTTTTTTTCACGCTTATGCTTAGGCGATGACTTATATTTGATTTGTGTTTGTAGTTCTGTTTTGTCACGATATTGTTTGAATTTTGTTTTTAGGTACTCATATCAGGGAAGGAAGAGCCAGAGGCACCCCTTTCTCCTGCAATGGATGCTGTCATAAGGATTTTTAAACGTATCTCGGGGTTGTCTGAAATTGATGGCGAGAATAAAGCAGCAGGGCTTGCGTTTTGTTCTGTTCGTTTATTGGTGGCCTCAACGCAGGCTATCAATTTGATTGGAAAGCAGGGCTCATTAATTAAATCTATACAAGAAAGTACCAGTGCGTCCGTTAGAGTACTATCTGGAGGTATGCCTGCTGTCCTGTTATCTGATAATGTGGCATACATCATCAATGATTTTCTCCCTGCCTTGATAGCATCCTTATTTTGCCTATTCTTCCTTATATTGACTGATGTCATATAAAGTGTGCTGAATCATATATTTAATTACTGACATTTGGTTTACCTGGCTTCTACGGAAGATTCTTGAAATGAGGTGGTTTTGTCTTTTCAGTATTTTACCACTTAGATAGTGGTTAGAATCTAAATGAAGTAAAGATGTATTCATAACCTTTATTCAAAGTGCACTTTGGTCTGAGGCCACTGAAATTCAAGAATCCATTCGTCCTTGCTTAATTTAAAGGCAATCTCACTTTAGAGGAGCCTTTTCCAGTTGCTGTTGTCATTTTTAACATCTGTGCTCCTAATGAGGAAGAGCTTTTTATTGGTTTTCTGTCAATGTATTTTTTTGTTCAATGATGGAAGTGATTTTGATACCAAATCATTTTCCTGATAGACGAGGTTCCCTTTTATGCTGCTGCGGATGAGAGGATTGTTGAGCTGCAGGGAGAAGCCATGAAGGTCCTTAACGCTCTGGAAGCAGTAGTTGGGCACCTGAGGAAGTTTTTGGTTGACCCCAGTGTTCTGCCCTTATTTGAGAAAAGTGTAAGTTTTATTTTTCCAAATTTTGAATTATGTTGAAAATGTCAATACAAGTGTATATAATGTACTTTTACTGCTATTTTATTTAGTTCCTATGTTGAATATCACGTATTTACACTAAGATCTGTGTCTTTATTTGTTCAAGTACAACGCAACAATCTCCCAAGAGCGGCAAGTAGATACTACTTGGGTTGACAAACCATCACTGCATAGTGCTTCACAGCCTAGCATTGTGAATGATATTCCTCTTTCATCAAAAAGGGATTCTCTCTTTGTTGACCGTGAAAGTCATTTGGATTCATTGCTCCCTCCCTCTACAATGTCAATATATGGGCAAGATTCTTCACTTTCTAGTCTTCGTTCTTCAGCACTCAGTCGTTCCAGTGCTCCTCCTATTGTTACCACGGTTAGTAATTTCATGCACCAACAAATATCATGTTCTATTTGATATGGGAATTTCCTTAGAAACTCGTCAATACCATTGTTTTGTTTCTTACCATCTATAAAAAAAAAAGGCTAGTTTACTTGGTCCCTGTATTTATTTGATTCAATTCAGTCTCTCTTTTACTAACAGGTTCAATTGAGTTCCACAATTTTAAAAATCACAGCACCTTTGCCCGTCTGTTGAATTGACCTGGAACTGTTAATCTTGTAACTTATGTCAGTTTTGCTTACACTTAATGGTGGTTTTTTTAAATGCGAAACATTATTATTATATTAAAAATAAAACATAAAATAAATTAAATGCAGCTTGAAAGTAAAACTAAAAAACAGATTTTGTTGTCTGAAACACTTCTCTCTGCAACTTTCACTTTACTCCATAGTTTGCAAATTGCAACACAATGATGATGGGAGGTTATTAAAGTGATACAATAGAATTAAATGAGATACAATTTGAATTCATTGATGAGAGAGTTGTTAGAAATTTCAGTTACAAAAGATACTTTTACACATGGCTTATTCTAACTAGCTAGCTAGGTTCGAAACATGACAAACTTATAACAGAAATACAGCTGTCAATTGATAGCTGTGTAACTATCCCAACAAACAACAGAAAGGCAGCTGTCAGTTGACATCTGTGTGTCATAGGTTCAAACAGAGTAATATACTCAAACAGAGGGCAGCTAAAATGTCAACATACCTTTTCCCTTCTCTCCGATTTATAACCAAACCCCAAAACCCACTCACCGCTCTTTTCCTCTTCATTCTTGTTCCTGTGCTGATTTCTTTCAAGCTGAGGTAGTAGAAAGTGTCGTGCTTGGGGTTTCATATCAACTGTGAGATGCCGATTTTCATGTCACGTTAACCTGAGTTGGGAAAGAAAGAGGCTGAGCAAACCGATGATTTTGGTGAATAACCCTATGTTGTTGTGGCAAGTCAACGACTAGATTAGTATGAGTTGACGTCTATCTGAACTTTCAGGACTGTAATCCGATGCTCCAGTCTCAAGATAGATGCAGGCAGAACAGTCCGGTGAGGTTGACATTATCATGAGTGGTGTCTATGAGCGGAAGAGGAAGAAGTATCAGTGAAATAATATTGTTTTTTGTAATTACATTTGTTTTTTAAATTGTTGAATAATAGCAAATATGGTGACAGTTTTTAACAACCCATATTCACATGAAAACTACTAATAATCACAAAACTAACAAAGTTGATCCCAGTTAAACATAAGGGCCAAAAGTTGCTGCCTTTTATTGATTTAAGATACTTAATTGGACCTTTTTATTAAAATAAAGACTAAATTGAATCAAATAAATTGAGGGACCAAATAGGTAATTTAACCCAAAAATAACCATTATTACTATTTTTTTATATAAGAGCTTTTATATATTTGATTCATGTTGTCCAAATTTTAAATGAAGGTACATTAATTTCTGATTTATTATACATGTACTTTTGTACGTATTATTCTCATGATGATCTGGTTATGGGCCAAGCTTTTAAAGTGACTCATACTATATGATTTTGTCACTTTAACGTGGACCGAAGGCATGCTTTCTTTTCCGCTTCTACATATTTGCTTATACACCATTCTTCTTTGTTTTTATTATTTTAGTGTTCGACAATGATGGTAACTTCCACCTTCAATTATTGTTTCCACTTATTAGGTAATACAAACAATGCAAATACCACTGTCCTATGCAGAGGACATTATTGGTATACAGGGGACTAATATTGATTACATTCGCCGCACCAGTGGAGCCATATTGACCGTGCAGGAGAGCCGGGTGCCTGATGAAATCATTGTGGAAATAAAAGGCACCTCATCTCAGGTTCAGACAGCACAACAGTTGATTCAGGTACGAGACTCAAACCTCCAAACGAAAGTCATGCTTTTGTGGTCCTGTTGCTTTTGTATGACTGATATATGCTTTGGGTTTATATGTGTGTGCTTGTGCAGGTACATTTTCTTTTATGTGTATATTAGTTTGATATTCTTGTCCGTAATATGTTGGTAGGGGTGGAGAAAGAAATGTCGGTTTTCATAAATACATCTACAAAATAATCTAGAACATTAAGTGGGTAGAATCTGAACCTATCAAATACTTGCAAGTCAAAACATATGACCATTGCATGATTATCTTTAAGGTACATATGATTGTGATTGGATGTGTGTTAGCTGGGCTTTCCCTTAGTAAACCTGAACAAACCAATCCGTTTTGGGGTGATGGGATTGAACATAAGATGTGAGAACTTCATTTTATAAATTTATTTATTATCAAATGAAATTATCAGACTTATTAGTTTCTATGTATTACTCTTAAATTTTCTTGCAAGCACGTTGTACTTAATATTCCTATGCCTCCTCTTTAGGACTGTTTTACTGATTGTGGAATAAAGAGTTGGCATGATCACAACCATAATTCTTCAATGATTAATATTTCACACCAATAACTTTATTTTGATCATTTGATACTTTATTTTAAATATAAAAAATAAAATGATTAGCGGGTAGCTCTATGATACCTCTACCTGTCCCATGAACAAGTGAGTAATTAAAAGACTTATACTACTAATCTTGGACGTCCATTGGAGATATCTATTTAATATCTTAAGGATTTTACCCACGTATATCATGAGTGCATCCGTATGATAGGGTTTTTTTGCCATACTTAGACTACTTTGTACGCTTATACTGATAGAAATGTCTTGCGTTACAGGAAGTTATAAGTAATCACAAAGAACCTGTCGTGAGTAATTACAGCAGGTTAGATACAGGTCTGAGGTCTTCTTACCCTCAGCTGGGCAGTTCGTCTTATTCGTCATCTTCCTTGTCGTCGCAACCCTACAGCGGGTATGGATCTTCTGGTCTAGGAGGCTATAGTACTTTCAGACTTTGAATTGCTCTCTCTAGTTCACAATGACTTCATTTTGAGCCAAATTGTTCTAATTGGGTCTGATTGGGGAGAGTCAATGCCATGTGTAATTTGGTAATCTATGTGGCCGAGAGTTGAGCAGTGCCATAGAAAATGTAATGAAATGAAATATTAACCATTTTAAGGAGGATGTTTAGTTTTGTAGTGTATATGTGAATTGATTTAAAGCATAATTATGGGATCTATAGGGCATGCAAACCATGTTATATTTATTTTATTTTATCCTTGCAATGCTAACTATTATCATTACTTTAGTTGTGGATGTGTTGAAAGGCGTAGATTCCACTTTAGCCCTCTCCACCACTTATTTTAACCCATTCCACAAATCTAATGGTTCAGATCAAGTTCCAAGATTTAAGGATAAAATACTATCCGGCGCCTCGTGGGGCTTTGTTTATGCAATTACAAAATAGTTTTTTTTGCCAATTACCTTAAATACTTGAAAATAAAAAAATATTTAGTTAATGCAATATTTCCGATTTTAGATATTAAAAGTGTATTTTAAACTTGATGCAGTATCGAGAAGTTTTAAAAAGTTTTTATTAATTTACTCGTTCATTAAATATTCTCAATTTAATAAAACATAACACTATAGATATTAGAAATTTCAAATATTTTAAATTTGATTTAGTAATAAAATGTTTTAAAATATGTCTTGATAATATGTGGTTACCCAATTTAACATTGGGAAGATTAATATCATATTAGACACTATTGAGTATTAATTGGAATGGTCACTGATATATATATATATATATATATATATATATATATATATATATATATATATATATAAACCAGTAATAGGTTTTGATATTTAAAGATTAAAATAATTTTAAATTTTAAAGGAACATAAATTATATTTTTATAATAAGTTAAATTATAACTTGCATAATTTATATGGTAATACATTTATTTGTCAATTAAAAAAGCTCTGAGCCACATTAAGAATAATTTATAATTAAATAATCTTTTGTAGTTGTGAATACTAAAATTTAAATCGACTCTATTTTCACTCTAAACCATGCATAAAGTATTATCATAAAAAAATATATATCTTTTTTTATAATTTAAAACAATTGATGTTTTAAACTTAAACACTGTATTTCTTTTACTACATATTTTATTTTTGGAGTTATTTAAAGCAATGAGTAAGAAAGAAGGTTATTTTCTAGCAACAATAGGAACAAAGCTTAATAATTCTCATGAACATGTCGCATGGTATTCTGTCATTAAAACTATCAACTTGTATTCAACCATTAAACTTAGAGAAAAGAAAGAAGGGGTGCACTTGTTTGAGAGATAGCCCTAAGGGTAAGTGAACCGGTCTGTGTAATAAAAAAAATGAAAAATAGTAAAATACATTTTTTACACAAAAGGAAAATGATTTTGGATTTAAGGTTTTATCACTTCTTCAATATAGAACTTTTGTCGAATGTGATTGTAATAAGTCGTGGTGTTTGTTTCAATAAGGGATGAATGTATTACTAAACCATTAACATTAGATGATTGTGTGTAGTTGTTGATATATTTGTAGGTTGGTGTTTTTACCAGAGTGGCGTGGGATTGTGTTGGTAAGAGTGCTTTCTCATCTTCACTTCTCTGGTTTTTTGGTTGTAAGGATAAGGTTTGTTCCACGTTCTGTACTTCACTGTTATATATACCAATTGTTTGTGTCACAGTTCAGTATCATCTTAATCGTAATACAAGATCTTCCTTTGATCTTGTTTTGGATATATGACTACCTAAAATTATAATGTTTTAAACTTGTAGTATTAAGTATACGTTGATAATGTGAGTGTTTTACATGTGGTGTTGTAATTCCTTTTCATTTCTTAATTGTTTTAGTTCTGGTAATACATCTATTCTTTGGTTTAGTTTCTATAATATTTTGCTTATTTTCAATTAATTCTTTTAAAAATTAATAAAAACTAAAAAACAAATTATTAACATATACATTACTAGGATAAAGGAAAATATCAAATACAATAATAAGAACAAACTTTTAACTGAGTATTTTCAAAAATAAATTCATACATACTAAAATAAAAAAAAGAGACAATTGAAATTTTAATAGATAAAAAACCTGATGCAAAATTAGTTTGTGATTGATTTTCATATCTATTAAACTGATATATATATATATAATATACAGTGGACTTAAGAAATGATGTTACTATCATAGGGAGAGAAGTTATCCTAAAGGCTTGACCCAAAGCCACTCACTGGTGCCAGCAATGCCCACTTTGAATCTCTTCACAAATGTGCCGGTTGACACCGTCGTTGCTTCTGACATCCTCAGAGATGCCACAAAAGCGGTTGCAAAAATCATCGGAAAACCCGAATCCGTTAAGTCCACTTTTATCCTCTGTTCTTCTCCTTCACTCACTCTCTTTCAACACTGTTCACCACTTGTTTGATCAAATTACTCTATAAAAATATCAGAACTTTAGTCAGGAAATTTATTAAGGATACCATTTACCTTCAAGACTGGACACTAGTGGTGTCTGATGACACTTTTTCCTGTTTAGTTTTTCGGTATTTTGATGTTCCACGGTTTAATAGTTGTTTTGTTACTTTAATTTTCAGTATAAGTTGACATGAATTTTTGTCTTTCTTTTTTTTTTTTTTTATGGG
>Ga0209700_105322_pt1 | contig 21836 bp, 7 predicted proteins | sample SiratroredBW_FD_187528 | JGI IMG/M metagenome (GOLD analysis project Ga0209700, IMG submission 187528) | Root nodule microbial communities of legume samples collected from California, USA - Siratro red BW (SPAdes) (version 2) | ecosystem: Host-associated > Plants > Roots > Nodule | place: USA... | reverse complement strand
GTTTTGGTGACGTCAGAGGCATGAGGAAGGTGTTATTCATGGTGGCTCGTAAATTATGTGATGCATGTTGGTGCCATCAAAAAAATATTTTATGGATTTTTCTGTTATGCAATGAATGAATGATTGTCCCCAGAAACTCAAAAAATTAGCAAAATAATAACATACCTGAAGTCTGTCTTTTCTTCTGTGTTTTCTTCGTTCTTCCTTCTCAATGCTCTGATCTTTCTCCCCTTTTTCTTTTTTCTTGAGTGTACGTGTTCTCTTTTTTAAATATCAGTGGTTATTTTTATTATTATTTTTTTATTATTATTTTTTTTCTAAGTGGTTCAGAGCAGTTAACAAAATCTTTGACTCATTCTCTCTGTTATTATTTTTTTTAAACTTAATATTAAAATGAATCTAGTCAGTAATGAGACCTAAAACATTTTTCAAAGGTAAAAGTCTACTTTTTTATTATTTATTTTTATTTAAGTGAAGAACATGGGTTGTTACCTGAGCAGTTTAACAATTATTATTTAAAATATTTATTTATTATTATTATTATTATTATTATTATTTTTATTTATTTTTTTTAAAACAATACGTGAAGTTAGAGAGTGAGAACATGGGGTCTACTACCATTCACTCATTCTTTTTATTATTTTATTTATTTATTTATTTATTTATTTTTTTAAAACTTGCAAATCAAGTTTGGAAGCAGTTATTTGTTTTTATTATTATTTATTTTTTCATATATATTTTTAATATTTAGATTCTATTGTTTTAATTTAGATTTTTTTGTTATTTTCTTATTATTTTCGTTTTTTTTTATTAATTATTTATTTTATTTTACTTTATTTTGTAAAATCACCACCTTTTTCTTTGTGAGTCTTTTTTTTAATGGAAAAGCTCAAATTTTATTTAATTTTTTACTATTATTATTTCAAGAATACTTAAACTGATAAATATATTTTTATGTTATTATTGATTTTTATTTCTTTTTATTTTCATTATTATGCTTTAATTTAAAATATTACCCGGACAAAATCGGGTGTTGACAATTTCAAATTTACAATTTTGTTTTCACCCTTTTATCCCTTTTATTTTTTTATTCTGCCCATTAATTGAGCTCTTTTGCGTACCCACATGCAGGTTTTGTGGTTGAGTCTGTAATTTTTGTTTTGTGTGTCATACGTATTTCAAGTGCTCATTTTATGGAGCTTTTCTCACAGGCAAGAAGTGGGGTTTCATGATTTTTGGTTGAATATTAATTTAGAGAGATTATAGCTTGGGATCCACTTGCAAAGTTGTAATATTTTATAATTTGAAAGCTAAAACTGATTTTTGAGTTATGTAATTCCGAAGTTAAAATTGAGTTTTGGATTCAATTTAGAAGTGTTTTTTTTTTAAATATAAAATAATTAATATAGAAATTTAAAATAATTTTTGGATGGTAGAATTTGAAAAATACTGTTATATTTTAGATTAGTTAATCTGATAAATATTTAAATTACACAATTTAGAACCGAAACTGAAAATACAAAAATAAAAAATAAATTTAAAATATTTAAATTTATGATGATGCAGGGTTAAAATCATGAAATGCAGGAAGAAATGGCCCAGTATAAACCTAGTAAGGCAATTGCTTCCTGTAGCCCTCAATTGCTTCATGCACCCCATCAGTCATATAATATACCACAATTGCCCTTGTTAGAAATGGAAAAAGGTAAAATTATTGTAACTGTATCTTTCGGCAATGGCGGTGGTGATAAATGTCGGTGGTGGAAGAAAAGATTGTCTGGTAGTATTTTGAGGTAAGTGAGTTTATGTTTGGTTGTTTTAATGGCTAGAGTAGGGGTGTAGAAGGATTGTTGAAATAGGTTGGAAGGAATTTTGTTATAGAAAACAAAATCAGCAGGAGGCTAGGGGTTGGGAAATCATCTTACGGAAAACCATTTCCATAATAGCGTGGGGGTGGGAAAAATACTTACGAAGAAACATTTCCATAATAAGGATGGAAGTGGGAAAGTGACTTACAAAGAAGATTTTTCCGTAATAGGGGGTTTCAATAATACAAAAACTCTCTTACGAAAAATGTTTTTTATAATACAAAATCCTCTTACGGAAAACGTTTTTCATAATACAAAAACCTCATATAGAAAACGTTTTTCATAATACAAAAACCTCTTTCAGAAAATGTTTTTCATAATATAAAATCCTCTTACGGAAAACGTTTTCTATAATACAAAACCCTCTTATGAAAAACGTTTTTCATAATACAAAAACCTCTTACACAAAATATTTTTCATAATATAAAATCCTCTTATGGAAAATGTTTTTAATAATACGAAACCCTCTTATGAAAAACATTTTTCATAATACAAAAACCTCTTACAGAAAATATTTTTCATAATATAAAATCCTCTTATGGAAAATGTTTTCAATAATACAAAACCCTCTTACGAAAAACATTTTCCATAATACAAAAACCTCTTATAGAAAATGTTTTTCATAATATAAAATCCTCTTACGGAAAATATTTTTCATAATATAAAATCCTCTTACGGAAAATGTTTTCAATAATACAAAACCCTCTTACGAAAAACATTTTCCATAATACAAAAACCTCTTATAGAAAATGTTTTTCATAATATAAAATTCTCTTACGGAAAATGTTTTTCATAATATAAAATCATCTTACGAAAAATGTTTTCACAAAACCCTCTTACGAAAAACATTTTCCATAATACAAAAATCTCTTATAAAAAATATTTTTCATAATACAAAAACTTCTCATGAAAAATGTTTTCCGTAAGAGATTTCATATGCTCACAACCCAATCTCTTCCGGAAAATATTTTCTAAAATATTCTAATCTCTTTTGTCTTCATTAACAAGACTATAAATATCTATTGACATATTCGGATGGGATATAGGAAGCAAATATGGGGTGCAGGAAACAATATCCACCTAGTAATATTCATGGCCCATTACAAACTTAAGCCTAAAAGACAATTACTTCTTGCACCCTATTTTTGAAACTGTACAACATTTGGTTTGAAATGACTGAATTATTTTGTCATTATCACTATACTATCACTATTGTAGAAGAAGAAAAGGAAAATGCTCCAAAAATATTTTTTTGTTCTAAAATATATTTCATAAAGTTTGTTCTGAAAATACATTATATTCAAAAAAAATATTATATATATTCTAAAAAGTTTGTTATAGAAATCTTATTCTAAAATATATTGTATGAGTTTTAAAAATTTTATTCGAAAAGTTCATCACAGTCAATTATTTCTACCCATTAACTTTATTGGAGAAAAAACATGAAACACTGCCTACAGTTTTAGAAACCACAATGCGAAACTGTTGGCTAGGTTCCGACCTTGAATCTTACAAACCAGACCATGTGACAAAACCTTAAAAGAAACCTTTTACTGACAAAACAATTAACTGTTTTCCTTCAAAACAAACTAAGTCTATATTTATACAAAAAAGCACTTGTAACAATTAAATTCAATTAATATATGTTAGAAAAAGTAATAAAAAAAGGGTTGTCTAACATTAAATTTGAATATTATTAATAAATGATATTAAAATATTTTGAAAAGTAATATTAAAAATTTTGAAAGGTAGTTTTGGTTTTCATTGATTCAACGTGTTCGAGAAGCTCGGCACCTAGAAAGGGAGCACAAGCACTCAGCATATTCCTCTCTGCGTGCTTTTGGACCCACTCGCATCGGAGCAAGAGTCTCATCATACCCAACACAAACCATCTCAGCCGTACACGTCACTCTCTTTTTCCTACCATCAACGGTCTATAATCAACGTCGTTCCAATTACCAACCACTTTATAACTGAACCAATCGCATTTTCCCTGCATCGTCACTTTCTCGGAAAAGCACAGAAAAATTCACCACTGTGAAAAATTAACACTGCAATGGCAACAATCAAGGTCGTTAAGGCTCGCCAGATCTTCGACAGCCGCGGAAATCCCACCGTTGAAGTGAGTTCGCTCTCTTTCGCCGTTTGCTTTTGTCGTTTTCTGTTCGAAAATGTGCGCCAAAGTGAGAGAAAATGAGTTCTCCGTTTTCATCACTTGCATTGTGTAATTTTATGCGAAGCTTTGATTTCTATATTTGAATGCGGTTTGTTACTGTTTGGACGTGTATGAATCCACGTTCTATTTGATTCTGATTTTGTTACGGGACTGGTTTATGCCAAGCTATGTTTTGTTGATTCTGAATGCGGTTTGTTGTTGTAGGTTGACGTTACTCTCAGCGATGGAACCTTCTCCAGAGCCGCCGTGCCTAGCGGTGCTTCAACAGGTAAATGATCGGTGTTTGTGAGATAGAAGGAAATGTGTTTTTATTTTCGATGGTTTTGTGAGATATTGTTTGTCTTGTTCTGCTTGAAGCGTCGTTATTATCATACCGACCAGGGATTGTTGGGGTTGAAGTGTGGTAGTTGATTGTCTAGAAGTGGAATGCGAAGGTTTTGCATGTTTTATTTATGTTTATTGGTTTCGGAGGTTCGTTTCATATGGTTATGGCATGGGTTGGTAGTTCTGAATGTAGTGTTCACTTACTCGTTTTGTTTTCTGTGAAGGTGTTTATGAGGCTCTGGAATTGAGGGACGGAGGCTCGGACTATCTCGGTAAAGGTGTTAACAAGGTGCTTGACGTTTGATATTCTGTTATTTTATTTTTATGTATTTACAAGGTCGTTTGACAAAAAACAAAATGCAAAAATGGTAATCATTGACTTTTTGCATTTATTTTTTTGTCGTTTATGATGTGTTGTAGCTGATAATAAGACCTCATGTTTGCCTTCGCGTAGGCTGTAGAGAACGTGAATTCAATTATCGCACCTGCTCTGGTTGGGAAGGTGTGTAAAATTGGACTGGAATATTGTTTGAAACATGTTAATGGAGGAAAATTGATTTCATTTATTATTATTATTATTATTATTATTTGTTTTCTGTCTTTACAGGACCCAACCAAGCAGGCTGAAATTGACAATTATATGGTACAGCAGCTTGATGGAACTGTTAATGAGTGGGGGTGGTGCAAGCAGAAGGTATCGCTACATGATTTCATTTGAATTATTGAGTTTGGTGACTGCATCTTTTGTAGCTGTATTCGGCATACATTTTATGCTAATTGGGTTTCCAATATGTTGACATTTTCAGCTTGGTGCCAATGCTATTTTGGCAGTGTCACTTGCTGTCTGTAAGGCTGGTGCGGCAGTGATGAAAATTCCTCTGTACAAGGTATGTGAGGTTTTTCGGTAATACTAGCTCTTATCTGTGAATCTTGTGTTCTTATGATATGTGCTGTTCTATTGTTTTAATTTTTCAGCATATTGCCAATCTGGCCGGAAACAAGAATTTGGTGTTGCCTGTACCTTCATTCAATGTTATCAATGGAGGCTCACACGCAGGAAATAAACTAGCAATGCAGGTAATGTCTATTTAATGCTATAGTTGAACAGGGACGATTCTTGATTGAAATACGTACCCTGTGTCCTCTTCTATAGGAATTTATGATTCTCCCCGTTGGGGCATCTTCGTTCAAAGAAGCAATGAAAATGGGCGTAGAAGTATACCATCATTTAAAGGTACAGTCCTTTCTGCCTAACTTTTTTTCACAAAATGAGAAAAAGAAAAACACACAAAATGGATGAAAGAAAAAGCATTATTATTAGCGGTCATGAATTGAGATGTTCACGTGTTTATCGTACAGGCTGTGATTAAAAAGAAGTACGGACAGGATGCTACTAATGTCGGTGATGAAGGTGGCTTTGCTCCTAATATTCAGGTTTTAACCGGCTACTTTTAGTTTTATTGATCTAGTCATTATTTAAAAGTAATATATAATTTTCTTGCCTGCATTTAGCTGAATGGATTATGTTTTTGTATATATCAATATCTTGTAATGTAACATTCGTAAGATGTGTGAAAAACTATCTTTTTTCTGTTACAGAACTTTATCTGATAGTTCAATACAATTTTATCTCCCATGTTTGTTTAATTTTTTAGGAAAACAAAGAAGGTCTTGAGCTTCTGAAGACTGCCATTGCCAAAGCTGGTTATACCGGAAAGGTTGAATCTCTATCTACTGAATCTAAATTAGCACCTTAACATATGGCTGATTAATTTCCATTCTCACAGGTTGTAATTGGTATGGATGTTGCTGCTTCAGAATTTTACGATAACAAGGACAAAACATATGACTTGAATTTTAAGGAAGAGGTTGACATTTTACGAACCTTATCCTAGTTTTTCTTAAATTTTCGTTTTCCCGCCATTAAGAGGTTGTCAAACTCTTCAGCTGGATAATCTACTACTACCTTTTTGCAGAATAATGATGGATCTCAGAAAATCTCAGGAGACAGCTTAAAGAATGTGTACAAATCATATGTGACAGATTATCCAATTGTGTCTATTGAGGATCCATTTGATCAGGATGACTGGGATACCTATGCAAAATTAACAAGTGAAGTTGGTCAGCAAGTGCAGATTGTTGGTGATGATCTCCTCGTCACCAACCCGAAGGTATGCTTTGTTAACTCCAAATCTGTGAGCTATGTACCGTAAACACGTATCATTTTGACATTATTGCCTTTGTTATTAACTATGTAGCGTGTGGAGAAAGCAATTAAGGAAAAGGCTTGCAATGCCCTTCTGTTGAAGGTAAATTAACTTACGGCTTTTTTTATCTGCTAGATAGAGGATCAGAATTTTAGGTTACCCTGTTATTTAAATATCTTTTTAATATAAAAATTTGTTTATCTACTTTAAGAAGAACTTTTCATTTTTGTACTTTCAATTTTAGGTGAATCAAATTGGTAGTGTAACTGAAAGTATTGAAGCTGTGAGAATGTCTAAAAAAGCTGGCTGGGGTGTCATGACTAGCCACCGGAGGTAAAGCATGTTCATTTTCCCCCCTTGTATGCATTTTTTCTGTTTTTTTGGACATTGTTTTACTCTTTGTAAGTGCAAACTAATGTGTTTCATTTTGTATGCTGTAGTGGTGAAACCGAGGATACCTTCATCGCAGACCTCGCAGTTGGGTTATCAACTGTAAGTTCTCAGAAGCTTTTTTAGAATCGTTTGTCATGGTTCTTCTTCATTGTTTCTGTAGAGAACCTTTTCGGACAATTTATTTATGTCTGAATTTGAAATACGAATATTTATCATAAGCTGATATAATCCAATCATGTTGTGTCATAATCTAACAGGGCCAGATCAAGACTGGAGCTCCCTGCCGATCTGAAAGGCTTGCCAAGTACAACCAGGTAAAACTACCAAGTTTATTAATGTCTTTTTTGTTAAATGAGCTGAATATAGTCATTACAATACCATCTCCAATTCAAGAATACAAGAGTCACAATAGGGTCTTATTTTACTTTTTGTGAGCTTGTCTTGTCACTGACGATATTCTTGAAAGTTCTGTTTCAATACAACATTCTTGTAAGTTTCAGTTTATAATTTTTTATTTATACTTTAATAAACATAAATTTTGTAGGATATAAAATAACTTTTTTATTCTTCCTGTCATGTAACATCGGGATGTTTTAATGAAGAATATTTATAACACCATGTCACAACAGATGTTTTGAAAGATTTTTTTTATAACACCGAGGTTGATTAGAACTCCTTCCTACTCTGGAGATTTTCTTAGAGAACTTTGATTTATAACCTTGTTATTTATTAATTTTATGGTCTCTCCCCCATTATGCGATACCAAAAAAAAGAAGGTAATATAAAATGGATGTACAGATCTCACCCTTTATATTAAGTGTTTGACTAGTGTCGTTCGGTGTTTGATGCCAGCTTCTGAGGATTGAAGAGGAGCTTGGTTCAGGTGCTGTGTATGCTGGTTCGAAATTCAGAGCCCCAGTGGAACCCTACTGATTATTTAGCAGAGGATCACCAAGCAGCATTTAAATAAGATTCTATTGACTGCATGGGCCTTCACATGTATTTTTTCCAAAATTAAACTTAGATGTCTTTGAGAGTGTGTTTTTGTGCGAGAAAATAGGGCAGCAGTATTTGTGTCTATGTTTGGATCAATTATATACTCTTTCTAAATTCCTTTTCTTCCAAACTCCCCATCGTTAAGTTTTGACGCCTAATACCATATTTGGAACCGCCCCATTTTGGCAACACTATGTCTGTTCTAGTTTAAATATTCGAGGAAAGTGATAATTAAAAATACATGCAAAATAGAATAGGTTTGATTTAAATTGACTTTGTGTTTGAGTTGGGTGGGAGACCTATAATTTCTATATTTTTAAAATACCTGAATAATGTTTTTCATTTTTTTATATCAACGAAACGAAATTGGATTCTTATAATCATAATAATACTAACTAATGACAGGTGAAAATATATTGTTAACAACAATAAAAAAAAAAAAGTTGTGAATGAAAAGATTGCATTTACATGTATAACAAACAACTTTTTCTTTTTGCAAAATCAACTTTCTTTTCTTGGCATTGGTATTTCTTTAAGAGTGAATCTGTGATTTAGAAATGTGTTTGGATTGATCTCACTATACGGTGAAACAAAACATTTAAAAAATATTTGAAGTAAGCAAAATAAAACTTCAATGAGTTCAATTTTTCTAACATGTTATTCTGCTCATGTTGACAACAAGACCAGTAACTTTTTTACGCATAATATCAAAGAAAAAGTTGCAAAATATGTTGCAAACAACAATAGAACATGACATCGGGAAAATACTGAATCTAAACCAAACAAATATAGTTGCCATGATAAATGTTTCTACAAGGTAAAAGTAAACACAAACGAAGACGAAATAAGATAAATACATAAGTTGCAATAATGTTTTTGGTAACACTCTACAAGATAATCAAGTTATGGAAACAAAATTTATTTGTTTTTTTAGTAGCACGCAAATCAATTATCAAGATATAGAGTAAAAAAATGATCTCGCTACATTTAAAAGAATAACCACATTTTTTTTTCTATAGTCAATTTAGAGTTGATAAACTTAAGTCGAGTTCTGATAAATGTTTCAATGTTTGATATAGGAAAAGTCACTCGTAGGCATGGTGAGAAATACGAATGAAAATGGATGAAACTCAACTCGGCAATTAATATATTAAAGTTGATTGTTTTACATAGTTCAACTAGAAACTATTTTGAGACACACACATATATATAAATTAGAGTTTAGATTTTTTTGTAGTTTTTAATTATTTTGAAAAGCTAAAACAAATCCATGAAAAATTAAAATTAATTATTGTTTTCTTATTAAAAGTGTTTTTTTAGTGAAGAAAAATGATTTATTATTTTAAAAATATAATTTTTTTAGCAGAAAAGGAAAGGAAGCTGAGAGTTTCGACTTGTGTGGGAAGTGAAAGCGAGGAGAGAAGCGCCACTCCGTCACGCTTTCTCTCTCACTGCAATTCCTTCAGAGAATTGAACTCACAACACAGTTTGGATCTTATCATTTTGCAATCACATTGATTGGGTCTTGCTTTGAAGATGGAAAGCGCATCAGAGCTTGTGGAATTCCCATTGTTGCTCACACCCATCGATTCCCACTACAGAGCATGCACCATTCCCTACAGATTCCCCTCCGACAACCCCCGCAAGCCCACTCCCACCGAAATCTCTTGGATTGATCTCTTCCTCAACTCCATCCCCTCTTTCAAGTTCGTTCTTTCCCCTTCTCCCTTCTTCTTTTCACTAAAAAATATTCTTTTTTTATACCCGATTCGCAGTGTTTCATCGCTCTCACCATACCCTTTTGCCCGTTCTGCCCGACAATGCCTTCTTTTTGTTAAAAATTACTTTTTTTCTCTCCTACAAATCGTTAACAAAAATGGGTCGTTTTATATTTTACTTAGGATACTATGATATTTGATTGTGTAATTTTACTGATAATCAGGATTTTAAAACTGCTGTCATATTTACCACTTGTATATGTATGCTAATTTATTTGATTCGTTTTCTTGTGCTTTCTAAACTGTGTCGACCTTTCTGCTCTTGTAGTTGGATTTGATTTTTTTTTAACTATTTTAGCCATTGTATGTGTTTGTTTGTAAATGGTGGTTGGTATGTATGCTGGTGAGAGATGAACAACATATTCAGGTGGTGTCACCATTACCGTTTGTTTGTTGCTTATCGTTCAAAAATAGCAGTTTGAACTTGTTTGTAAATTTTTATATCTGTGGGAGTTACTGCCAAAGTAGTTGGTACAATTGGGGCGTCAATTGGCTTGATTATGCTTGATACTTCTCATGGCTTTTTTGTTTTTTAACTTTCTTCCCATTTCTTCGGTATTGGGTTAGGGTTAGGTTGTTTATTTTGGGACTTTAGAGGTTGTAACCAAAAGTCCAAAACTTACATCTAGAAGATGACTTAAGAGTTGTCTATAGGTAAGTAATAGTGAAAGTTCTTTATGAGTAGTTGAGTGTTTGGTAAACATTTTATGTAGGCGTCATTAATTTTAAATAGAGACCAAAATGTCATGATCATAGTAAAGTCTCTAATAAGTAATAACAATGGATGTTTAAGTTGTTTTTATAATAATTTGTGAATTTGTTGATATACTTTTTTTTTTTTTTTTTTATATTTTGAATCAACTCAAACACACCAAATGACCCACCAATTTGACTATCTCTCTTAGTCTAGATTATAGGAGTTCGTTGTTTATGTGTTTCTTGTTTACATCATCATTTGGCTTTGGTTTGGCAGGAAGCGTGCAGAGAGTGATACTTCTGTTCCTGACGCGGCTGCTAAAGCTGAAAAGTTTGCTCAAAGGTGATTTTTATATCTACTATACATAATAGCTTGTGGCATGGGATTTACTAATTTTATATTTTGTTTATGCATTCCCTGGAAAAGATATGCTGAAATACTTGAAGATTTGAAGAAAGATCCTGAAAGTCATGGTGGGCCTCCTGATTGCATTGTATGTTCTATACTATAGCTGAAATTATACCCTATGACTCCCTCCCCAGGAGAGGAATTAGAAGATAAAAGCAGCGGTTGGTGATGTTTCTAATTTACTTCATTGTTTTTCTTTCTGTTGGGTGATTTTTCAGCTTCTCTGCCGACTTCGTGAGCTAGTGCTCCGAGAATTAGGATTCAGAGATATATTCAAAAAAGTCAAGGTAAGTTTTACTGCTATTTGGGATGCCATTAGTTTCTACTAAGCAGCTATAGATAATAAAAGGTTGAATAAAAGTGTGTTCCTGTCTGATTGTAGTTGAAGAAATGTAACATCTTGCTTGCATTATGGAGTAAAATTGAATGGAATTGTTTTTGGTTGTAGTTAGTTGAAAAGCTCTACAGTTATTAGTCAAAGTGGAGAAGATTTAACCATACATTATCAATTTCAATAAAGAAGAACTAGGGTATTATATGACATTAATCATGCAAAATGTAGTTTTATTTCACCCAAGGTATGTTACTCCTTTCTGATTGACTGCAATAGGATGAAGAAAATGCAAAGGCCATCTCACTTTTTGAGAATGTTGTTCAACTTAATGATGCCATTGAAGATGAAGGCAAGCGACTCGAGAATCTAGTCAGAGGAATTTTTGCTGGAAACATATTTGATCTTGGCTCTGCACAGGTAGGATGATTTACTATGCATTCTTTGATAACTTTGCATAGCTAAATTTTTGTACTTTATATATTACCTTATTCTTTTCACAATTTTTTGAAGCTTGCAGAGGTTTTCTCTAAGGATGGAATGTCCTTTTTGGCTAGTTGCCAAAACCTGGTTCCTCGACCCTGGGTTATTGATGATCTTGACACTTTTAAAATGAAATGGAGCAGGAAGCCATGGAAGAAGGCAAGTTTTATATGTATAAAGTGAAGAGACACAATTTTATCATTAATTATTGAGTGAGTATTTTGTCTCCTGACCGCTATTGCTAAAGTTGTAATCTGTGCCTTTTATGATGGCAGGTTATCATATTTGTTGATAACTCTGGTGCAGATATCATTTTGGGTATTATGCCGTTTGCAAGAGAGCTACTTCGGCGTGGGAGTCAGGTTTGATGACATTTTAGTCATTTGTAGAAGAAAATTTCTCTCCGGAAACATTGCATAGAGATAGATGATAAGGAACGGTAGTTAAGATAAGAACAAAAGATGAAAAAAAAAAAACAGAAAAATGAGAAAATCAATGGACCAAGAATGTCCAATCACTAACAAGCTTACCCCATTTACAAGGCCATTTACACCTCATAAAACCCAAATGCATGAATTTTTACCAATTCATCTGTTATGCCATTGAAGTTTCTTTGAAAATGCATGAGTTATTATCCAACTGAATGCACATAGGTGTAGCATAGGTATCAAATTGCCACAAATATTTGAATCTTTGCTTCTACAAACTTTTTCTGATATTTTAGTTCTAAATCAATCATTTGAACTCTAATTTGTGGATAAAATTTGTCAATGATTCTCTTCTTGTAGATTTTTATTGGTCTTATTCCATTTTAGCTATCTTAGAAATTGAAACTGCTTTTGATATGCTGTTCTTGCAGCTGGCATAACATATTTTACGTGATTCTATATGGATGCAGGTTGTATTGGCTGCCAATGACTTACCGTCTATCAATGATGTGACTTGTTCTGAGCTAGTTGAAATTATATCAAAGGTAATGAAAATAAATATGTAAAGTTTTTTGAAATTGCCATATTCCTCACTAACCCCTTTCATTTTGGTTTCCACTTGTCCAGTTAAAGGATGAACAGGGACAGCTTGTGGGTGTCAGTACTTCAAATCTTTTGATTGCTAACTCTGGCAATGATTTACCTGTAAGTAAATGAGCACTGATTTTTTCTGTTTAGGAAAATTATGGTATTTGAACATATGAAATCGGATCATTAACCCTGGCATGATGATAATATCTATCTTTCTTTCTTTTGTGGATTACAGGTTATTGATCTTACAAGAGTGTCACAGGAGCTTGCTTACCTTGCCAGTGATGCAGATCTTGTCATCTTAGAAGGGATGGTAAGTTCTTGGACTCTGCAATTGCATTATATACCATAACTCCATAATACAAATACAGGTTTATCAAATTCCAATATTAAGTGAATACTAATCTAGTTCTTTTGTCAGGGCCGTGGAATAGAAACTAATCTCTATGCTCAGTTTAGATGTGATTCCCTTAAGATTGGAATGGTAATGCACCTTACCATTTTTTTACCTTCTTCAATAATGAAAATTTGAGCTCTAATGATTCCTTATTTCTTCATTGGCATCCTTTTCTCAGGTCAAACATCCTGAGGTTGCACAATTTCTTGGTGGGCGTTTATATGACTGCGTGTTCAAATACAATGAAGTTTCATCTTAACAAGCCCTATTCTTTTCTCTACTAATGCTGCACAACCTGCATATTTTCTACCGTTAATCCTTCAACTTGGTACAACCATTAATATGCTTTAGTTTGATACTTCTTAGAATGTCATTTTAGTATTATAAAGGTGATATGACTGAACTATTTTACTTGTAATAATAAGCGATTCTACATACATGTTTTGTTCTCATGCTGACAGAAAGGTAACATGCAGATAGAAAAATGTTAACAACCTATTATTTGATACATTTTTATTGCTTATCAGTTGAAATTCATGTTATCTAACAAAGTGAGACTTGTTTCTTGTAATGAAGCTCGTGAATTTTAACAGTGGAGCTGTATCATTTCTTTCTAAGGAAAATATCCAAACTAATACAAGAAGGTAAAATTGAATACCAAACAAAATCTAACTTTATTTTCAATACTTAAATTCGTGAATCTATTAGCACAATTATTTGCTTTTCGAAAAATATCCAAAACTTTAAAGTCTATAGCAATATACAATTTTATGCACCTTCTTCATCTTTAGAAGAATCCAAGGAACAATTTTAGCACAAGAAAAAACTGGACAAAGTAAAATCACTCTTTAACAAAAGCTTTTAGTATACTTAATAGTAATGATAAGAGACCCTTGAGGAGTTTCATAAGGGTGACTTTAATTCAGTTCACTTTAAGAAAATTTCAAAACACTTGAATTAAAGTCAAGATCTTACTAGGTCTAATAATGTAAAAAGACTTTAAAATAGAAAGTCAGTAATATGAATAGACATTTTTTTTTTTAAATGTTACCTGAAATCTGAATGCAATGTTTAATAAAATGAAAAGCGTATCCATACTAATGACCTACTAAAACCTTGAAAAATTCCTCATTTTCCAAATCATGCATAAAGAAAAAGTGATAACAACAAGTTTACCATGGTGAATAATAGGGTTGTCAGGATATTTAATAAAAGAAATAAACCCATACCAAGAAAAATATTAAGATGAAGAAAAAATATATTGAAGACAAGATCAAATAAAGTAAATGGAAGAACAGTTAAAAAAAAATAGTCAATACTCTTTATATGAAGAACCTTCCAAAACGTTAAAGATTTGCAGGAGGTATAGAATTAGACCAAACAAGCTTCTCCCGGTGACAAAGGGTAGAAGAGGAGAAAAAGTCCATAACAGATCTTCGATTAAGAATCTCATTATCGTCAAGCCTCTAATTAAGAATATTAGGAAGATCGTAAATAACTAAATAAGACATAAGTTGAATATGAGAATTCTGACCAAGATCAAGATAAAAGTCAATTCGAACTATTCCAACCTTCAGTCATACTAGAAGTAAGATCAGTCCACTCATGATAAAACATACCAGCCAAAAGATGTACATTTTGAAAAACACATAAGATCATTTCAAAAATTAACCTTATCCTCTTTAGCAATAGTCTAAAAAGTACTCTCTAACACAATAACATAATACTCATTAATATCATAACAAAAAGTAGAAGCATAATAAAAACGAAACTTAACATATTTAGAATAAAGAAATCCATCACACGGTTAAAATATACCAAGTCATACTACTTTAAGTAAAATTTCAAACAAGTCTAAAAAAATAAACTTTATTTTTTCATACAAATCAATAACTTACAAATCTCTATCAGGATTAGAATCACAAGTAGACTCTCACTTCACACTAACAATACCTATTTTATTAATATTATTGTTCCAAACAAAATTACAAGCCTATATACAAACCTCTCATTTAAAAGATTAAGTGGTAATTTATAAATTTGAAAACCATATACATAATGTCATAGAGGACAAAATTAATGACAAGAGAGGATAGAATTAACTAACTGAATCTAATTAAATTTTGACTTGTAATTATGTTTTTTTTTTAATATACAAGAGGCATAGAACATTTTTTTCTACTTACTAATGATGTTTTAATCTTCAACTTCTTACAAAAATAAGTTCACTATCACAGGACTTTTCCTCAAACAAAAAACTTGGCCACTATTGCTGAATTTTTGTGGGTTTCAGTTATTGATTGGTTAGTGTAGATCTCATATAAAATTTGAGTAAGAACTAAAAAAAGAATGACACTTTTCTAGTCTCACACTCGTTTTAAAGTGACACCAATTGATATAACCATTATTATGAACATGTGATACAAAGCATATATTATGTTATTATTGAATGAGCATTAGAAGACGTATTCCAGAAGTAGTGGATTTCGTACACATAATGAATATACAATTAAAGGAAGATCCATTGAATCTTTAACTCGGCTTTGTTTTTTTCTCCAGTGTTGTATAATGGAAGTAGGTCTTCACCCTTAGCCTTATTGTTGCCATCATGGGATAATACATTTCTTTAACTCACCAACTATAACCAATCAAAGGAATCTAGAATATACTTATATTATTGTATTATTTTCATATTTAAAATATTTTATCAGTCTTTTCTTTTTAATATTTTGGAAATCTTGGAAAACACGTTTAATTAAGAAAATGTTACAACAGTTTTGAATAATTAATTAATCAGAAGACTAATACAAAACTAACAATGAATAAAAAGATAATAAAGACAAAAGAAAAACACCCTTAAAAAAACAAATTTTATTTTACTAACGTTCCTTTTGTTTTTATTTTTATCTTTAATACGTAACGATTGTTTGTGGACCTACGCATTTAACATCTCATTTAGTAATTTTAACATTAAATTACACAAAAAAAAAACACGAATAGACTAATTAGTTTAGAAATTACTTCGTTTTTGTAGATCAAAATAATTTATTATTATAATTTAAAGACTAAACTAATGAAGATTATTTTGTTAATTTAATGAACGGACTAAAATTAACGATTGATTAGTTGATATAGTAATTGAAGCGCGTGAGAAAACAAAGCATATATCTTTTGGCTTTTCTTTTTCTTTTGAAGATATACATACCCTACCGTATCACCCTTTTGTTTGGTACCCTATGGACCAATTATTATATATACTTTTTATATTCTATTTTAAAAAATAAAAAAAAAATTGTATAAGAATAATCTAAAAAATTAATTTTATAACACTAAAAATAGCATTATTTGCATCATGAATTCAACCACTAAAATATGAATTAAAATAATTTAATTTCATAATGCAAAACAAGTTTTATGGTATGTGGTGTCTAATTCTAACACGAGTTGTTGTGTCATTTTCACTCATCACAAGATTTTCTCATCCTCTCTCCTAATTCATCTAAAAAATGATAATGAAGGTCATTATGAGAGTAATAACTGTGAAATAATCTTGAAATTAAGAAGTATAATGAGTTTTCATATCAAATACTATATTTCCTTCTAAGAAATTAACAAATTTCTAGTAATAATACGTTTCTAATTGAGAAAATTGAAGATAAAATATGATATGAGAAATTAGAAAAAAAATGAAGTGTGATTATTGGTGAGGGGTATCGTAGAATGAAAGACAGTGATTATTACATTGCAAAGGCAAATATACTGAAAAGAAAGAAAAGAAAGATTATTGATTGTGTGTTTGAACTTTTTGTGTACCCTACTTGTTGATAACAAATATAAGGCCAATATTCAAAAGACAAATGTGGTAATATGTATTATGTAATGATTAACCATAATCATAATTAATGACTCCACCATATAATAATACACTACATGTTTTACCTTTTCTTCTCACATGGATCAATCAATGTTGCTTAATTGCAAACCCTAAAAGTTCAAATTTGAATTTCAAAAATGTTTGTGATTGCTAAAACTTTAGCTATCTCCAAAAATAGCTAGTCTCAAATTCACACAAGGTAAATTTACCCGTCGTGTAATCATGAAAGAAAAATCATTAAAGAAGTTTACTAGATAAAGAGTGAGATTTCTTATGATTTTTAATAGTTTTAATCAATAATAATTTTTTGGGAAATTTCACATTGGAGGTCTCAAGTCTTCACAAAATTTTACTTAAAGTTAATTAATTTTAAGATGAGATATAATGTGATTTCGGAGCTTACAAGTTTAAATGGTTTAGTATTTAAATTTAAGAAGAATTTAATATTGATTTCCTAAATTTAAAAAAAATTATTTAAATTTAAAAAAATACGATTTTATAGTCCTCAAATTATCGTTAAAGGATTAAAAATGTTTTTGAAAAATGATTTAGTCTTTCAAATTTAATATTTAAATAACTAAAAGTATAATTAAATCTATAATATAATTTAATTTAATCGATCTATTTGAGCTTTTGCAATCCAATATTAGGTTAAAAGAGAATAAAATAATGATTTTTGTTTAACAAGAAATGTGAGTATCAACAAAAAAAAAATCTAGTGATGTTAATAACACTTATATATTTGAGTCATGATATGATTATATTGTTGAATAGGTATGAAACAATGATATGAGAGAATGTTAATATATTTTGAAACTCAGTGTGCCTGTGTTAACAATTATGTGCTTCTACAAAGATTAGAAGCTTTTTATTGTTAAGTTTAGATAAAAAGATTAATATTTATCATAATATTTAATTTGTTTGAAAGTTTATTCTTTTCATTGTATGTATAATGTAACAATCTCTTATTATAAAGTAAATTTTTACATCGAATATAGATAATTCTTTATTTTTAATTTGTTGTCATAAATTTATAAATTCATCGTTGTTATTAATTCACACATTTGTTTACATGGCTCAATATACTAGTAGAACTTAAAATCTCATTAAATCTTCTGAATTAATACTCACACAATACATCAATTTATAAATAGTTACTAAATAGTTATTGTCAGGGCATTACATTTTTGAATCACAAATTAAAAAGGTTAAAATCACTTTACATTATAAATAAAATCGTTACTTATAACATTGTTTATAAATAAAATCACTTCACAATTCAATAAGGTTAAACAATTTTTCAAATGATATTGTTTATAAGAATGATCATATTTATATTAAAACTAAACGTCATTTTAATATATAATTTCTATATGAAGTCATTATAATTATTTTTTATATGTTGTAAGGTTGTACTTTTATGGATAAGTTTTTTTTTTAAATACACATTTATGACGTCATGTGAATACAAAATATAAAACATAACTAATAATAATTACTTTTGTCTCTGTTTTTATATAATTATTATAATAACTTATATCTCGGCTACTAGATAATTATAAATTTTAAACAATAAATTTTTAATTTCAACATATGAGTTTTGTATGTTGTAAGGTAGCATTTTTATGGATGCCTTTTTTTATATATATACAAGTATTATGTCATTATCACCTTACATGTTGATAAAGAACATGAAATAATTGCATCTTGTTAATTATTAACAATAATGACTTTAATATATGTTTTCATATAACTATAACGACGACTTTTATATTTGTTTTCATATAGTTATAATGATAAATTCTATCTATATTACCAGATAATTATGAGTTTCAAATAATAAATTTGAATTTCAACATATGAGTTTCATATATTGTAAGGTAGTATGTTTAAGGATGATTTTTGGCGTAATACACATGTATTATATCCTTCTCACCTTAATGTGAATGAAGAATATAAAATAATTACACTATTTTTAATTATTAACAATAATGACTTTTGTATTTCTATATAACTATAATGATTACTTATGTATCTGTTACCATATCATTATGAGTTTTAAATAATAAATTTGAATTTCAACATATGAGTTTCATATGTTGTAAGATAGTATGTTTATGAATGATTATTTTGTAATACACATGTATTATGTGTTCTCACCTTATATGTGAATGAATAATATGAAACAACTACACACTTCTATATCTATTTCCATATAAATATAACGATGACTTCTGTCTCTGCTACTAGTTAATTTTGAGTTTTAAATAATAAATTTTGAATATGAGTTTCATATGTTTTAAGGTAATATTTTTATAGATGATTTTTTTTTTAATACATATGTATTATGTCATTCTCACCTTACATGTAAATAAAAAATATGAAACAAGGTTAAAATCACTTCACATTATAAATATAGCCAATTAAGTAATTATTATTTAATTATATGAAATAATCACTTCACATAATATATTAATTTGATTATCCATCTTTTTATTTTTATTATTATTATTATTATTATTATTATTATTATTATTATTATTATTATTACATATGTTAATCTTTTAATGGTAAATTTCAATATATTTTTATTCCTTATAAGTATAATAAATTTTACTTAAATTTAAAAATTTGTTATGTTTAATATTTATATATTTTAAAATTACACGTATTGTGCGTGTGTGCATCTAAATGTACAAGTACATGTTGAAATGATCAATAATAAACGATAATTTTTTTCACATTTTAATTTATAATAAGACATCAAATAATTTGAAATTAATATAAAATTTTGTATACATAATTTATATGAAAGAAATTTTAATTAAATTTAATTGATATTTTAATTTTAAATTAATTAATAATATGTGTTGTGTGGTGCGTGTTTTATATGAGCAATGAGTAATCATAGAAAATGACACTAATGTAAAATGACCTCATAAAACTAATATATTAGTAATAGATAATACACTACAACACTTTTTTATATTAGTTCATTTTATATTAAGTTTTTATTTACAAATTGCAAAGGTTATGTAAATATACCAAATATACAAAGTCACCTCCATATCATGACTTACAAACAAGTTGTTTGTAAACATATTATAAGAAAATTTTCCATTAGTATATCATTCTTATGAGATCAATACTTCACAAAGTGAAAGTTTTTTTTAGATAGTGTATTGGTCAAGGAAAGAAGATGTTAATCTTGAACTAAAAAACTTTACAAGCAATACATTCAAAATAATAAATTCACACACAATAACTTAAATTTAATAGTCATTTTTTATCTTTTTATAGTATTCACAACACCAATTTAAGCATGCATTTTCAAATACAATTGATCTGATTGATCTGTTATGTCAGAATCTAGACAAAAATCTGTTATTCATTATTGACGAGAAGTAAACAAGTTTGACAATTTAAAATTATATTATGTGATACCTATATATATATAGTATTTATTATTAAAATCACTTAATCTCTTTAAATTTTTTGTGTTCATTATCTATTGTTGATCATCTAAATGTAGTATTTTTTTCAGGAGAATATTGCAAAATGCATGTTAAATAAAAGTAATAATAATAATAATAATAATTTTGTTATTATTTATTAAATGATTGCATTAAAAAAAATCGTGATCAACATTAAAACCACTAAAAAGGAATCTACTATAACTGAAATTAAAACTCATTGCCTATCTATATGACAAAATGATTAAATATAATTTTAAAATATCACGTTATTGAAGTCACATTTTCCTATGGTACCAAACACATTTCTATTGCAGAATGAATATTTTTCTTTTCTTTTCTGGTACCAACATGAGAATACCAATTATGTTTTTTGGGAAACAACATAATCATGTTTTTCTTCCCCATTAATTGCACCAAACGAAATCCCAGTTTTCACTAATATATTTGCAGCTTGGGAATTATTTTATAGCGGGAATCTTAAATTGTACTCAAGTGAAGTGAATTTGTAAAATAAAATGAAAACGCATCCAATTATGTTGGTTGCTTCTCTGAGTACACATAGATTTGCAAAAGTTGAGGCATTATATGACATAAAATACTGTCCATGTTTAAAAAAAAGTTGAGATAAATCAATTACAATGTGTTCCTTTTTGCCTCTTTTAAAAGGTGAATGAGACACAACACCTGATAATACATGTAAAGTCTATGCTTAACAACCACATGCTTTAGGTTAAATTATTTCATCATCTTCTCACCAAAACCAAGTATGTCTACATTCCACCTTTGACTTTTCATATCAATCATATACTCTTCTTTCTTTTATGTTTCATCTCCCTTTTCTCTTATTTAATTAACTATCACCAAATCATCATTTATGTATACCTTCATTACATTCAAATTCTCCCATGTTTATGATAATTAACATATGTGTTATACAATGCAGATTAAACATATGTTAATTATTTATGCTAATTAACATATGTGTCATACAATCCTATAATAACTATTTCCTGATCATGATAAAATATTGCAGAAAAGATTAGAAATATAGAACCGGTTGGTGTTGTGACACACCCCTATGTTTCTATAATGATTAAATAAAATCTTGAATATTGTATATTGTATATTATATGTTACATGATTATTGAAAGTTGTGACACACAACATACTGTATATATTTTAAATGAAGATATTTCCTCACCATATTCTGATGTATAGTTTAACTAATTCATTTTATTGTATTTTACTTAATCTAAAATAATCGTCCAATGTAAAAAAATAAAATTCCATGATACTAGTTGATAGTATTAGTTGCAAGATGACATTCAATAAAATACCATATATATATATATATATATATATATATATATATATATATATATATATATATATATATTATGTGTATATAT
>Ga0209700_105321_pt1 | contig 21838 bp, 11 predicted proteins | sample SiratroredBW_FD_187528 | JGI IMG/M metagenome (GOLD analysis project Ga0209700, IMG submission 187528) | Root nodule microbial communities of legume samples collected from California, USA - Siratro red BW (SPAdes) (version 2) | ecosystem: Host-associated > Plants > Roots > Nodule | place: USA... | reverse complement strand
CTGCTTCATTTTCTTTTTTTTTTTTTTCCTATTTCTCATTCTTTTTTCTATTTCTATCAATTTTATTCCTTTTTCTAATATCATTGCTTTCAACTTTACTTTGTCTAAAGGAAACATAAATGACAAGCTTCCAAAAACAAGTAGTACTTACATTTCATAGGCCCATGCACGAACCCAAAGTCAATCCGCCATCGTTGATGCGCAAGATATTGTTGAATCAACACAGTCATACACACACAATTCCCTCAATAAATGCACATACATACAATCCAGTGATCTCTGGAATCAATCACAACACAATGACGATTTTCACTCTCACATTTGGTATTTTCAACCTACTTTTTCTCCTTTCAAAAGCTTTCTCAACTGATACGCTTACCCTCTCACAATCTCTCCCTGACGGCACCACCTTATCGTCCAAAGATGAAACTTTTGAATTAGGTTTCTTCTCCCTAAGAAACTCCGCAAACCGTTACCTAGGAATCTGGTTCAAAAACATCCCCGTAAAAACCATTGTTTGGGTTGCAAACCGTGACCACCCTCTCAAAGACAACTCCACCAAATTGACCATAACCAACGACGGAAACCTCGTCCTCTACACCAAGAACCAGACAGTTCACTGGTCAACAAACACAACAAGAAAGCCTTCGAGACCCATTTTGCAACTCTTAAACACCGGAAACTTAATACTTCGCAACGATGATGACCACAGCAGTAATGAAGAAAAGTTCTTCTGGCAAAGCTTTGACTACCCTTGTGACACATTGCTACCAGGAATGAAGCTTGGATGGAACAAAAAAACCGGTCTCAATCGACGTATTACTGCGTGGAAGAACTGGGATGACCCTTCTGCTGGAAACTTCACATGGGGCATCACATTTGACAGTAACCCTGAAATGGTTCTTTGGAAGGGAACATCTAAGTACCATAGGAGTGGCCCTTGGAACGGTGTCCGGTTCAGTGGTGCATTTGGTGGTTCAAATAGGTTAACCACTCACCCTCTTTTCGTTTACGAGTTGGTCAACAACAACAACGATGAAGTGTACTACTCTTACAGATCCACCAACAAGTCCCTGATCTCAATAGTTGTCATGAACCAAACCCTTCTCCGCCGCCAACGGATCATTTGGATCCCCGAAAACGGAACATGGAGGTTGTTCCAAACCGCTCCAAGAGATATCTGTGACACTTACAACCCATGTGGTTCTTATGCGAATTGCATGGTTGATGCATCACCTGTGTGCCAGTGTTTAGAAGGGTTTGAACCGAAGTCTTCAGAGACCGTGGACTTGTCACAAGGGTGTGTGAGAAGTGAACCGTGGAGGTGCAGGGTAGACAAGAGAGATGGATTTAGAAAATTTGTTGGGTTGAAGTTTCCTGATACGACACATTCATGGGTTAATAGAAGCATGACTCTCGACGAATGCAAGGTCAAGTGTTGGCAAAATTGTTCGTGCACGGCTTATGCAAACTTGGATATAAGAGGAGCAGGAAGTGGGTGTTCTATTTGGTTCGGTGATCTTATTGATTTGAAAGTTATTTCACAAAGTGGGCAATATCTGTATATTCGAATGGCAGATTCACGGACAGGTGACAATATAATACTTTGATCTTCATCTAATGAATTCTAATATGCAGTTGCAGTAGATTGTTAGGTCAGAATTTTCATTAAATACGTTGAAAGTGAAATTAATAGATAAATGAAAAGCACCATTGAAATGCGAAAGAGGAAATAAGAAAATGAAAGGACTAAATTTGACAAACAAGGATAACTGCAGATCCTAAAGGTGCCCACAAAAAGAAGGCATTGTTGCTGATAGGTACCACCGTGGCTGCCACTGTTCTTGTGATTCTACTGGCAATCTTCTACTATTACAGGAGAAAAAGCAAGTACGAAGGTAAGTTTCGTAAGCACAGCCCTTTTTTGTTACTGTGGTCTCAAAAGTGACATTAAATAGCTAAAAGATCTCTTGAAAACTTTCATGATATTCCAGAAAGTTCATTTTTTTAAAATAAAAAATTGAAACACACTGACGCTGGTTTCACTAATATAATTAATCTAGAAGAAAACGTGTCAGTAGTAGTAAAGAGAGATATAGTTGTTGGACAAGAAGATAGTATGGAACTACCGTTGCTCGATCTTGCTACAATAGTTAATGCTACCAACAACTTCTCAACTGACAACAAACTTGGGCAAGGTGGGTTTGGGCCTGTATACAAGGTAAATGACACCATACCATATGCCTCTTTTATTGAAATGAATTATTGGTGAACATGTCTAATGAAATAACTATTCATTTTGTCAAACTTTTTTCAAATGTGAAATTTAGGGTGTATTAGTAGACGGACAAGAAATTGCTGTTAAAAGGCTATCAAGGAGTTCAGGACAAGGATTAACAGAATTTAAGAACGAAGTTATATTGTGTGCCAAACTGCAACACCGAAATCTAGTTAAAGTTCTTGGTTGCTGCATTGAAGCAGAGGAGAAAATGCTTCTATATGAATACATGCCTAACAAAAGTTTAGATACATTTCTTTTTGGTTAGTATGCAATGTTTGACAGAGTTTTTAAACATTAAATTTCTTTCAAAATCTTCATAAAAAATGACTAACATTATCATCTTGACAGATTCAACTAAAAGCAAGATTTTGGACTGGTCTAAGCGCTTTCATATCTTATGTGCAACGGCTCGTGGACTTCTTTACCTTCATCATGATTCTAGATTAAGAATAATACATAGAGATTTAAAAGCAAGTAATATTTTGCTGGACAACAACTTAAATCCTAAAATTTCAGATTTTGGCTTAGCAAGAATGTGTGGAGGTGATCAAATTGAAGGAAATACTAACAGGGTTGTAGGAACATAGTAAGTACCATTATTGATGTTAAGAACTTCTTATGGAACATGTAAATTTTAAACTAACTTTTGGTTTTTCTTGTAGTGGATACATGGCACCTGAATATGTTATCCATGGATTATTCTCCACAAAATCTGATGTATTTAGCTTTGGTATATTGTTGCTGGAAATCATTAGTGGAAAAAAGAACAGAGAAGTTACCTACCCACACTATAGTCACAATCTTATTGGGCATGTAAGCAAAAAATAACAACTTTACTTTCATACATTAAAGCAATAAATAATAACTTATTTTAATTTGTAGGCATGGAAGTTGTGGAAAGAAGGCACACCAGAAAAATTGATTGATAATTGTTTGCAGGACTCGTGTATCTTATCAGCAGCCGTACGTTCCATTCACATCGGTCTTCTATGCCTACAACGTCAACCTAATGATCGACCAAACATGTCCTCTGTGGTTGTTATGTTAAGTAGTGATAATGAATTACCTGAACCAAAGGAACCTGGTTTCTTAATAGATAGGATCTTGAATGAAGAGCAATCAGAACTTAGAAGCCAAACTTCTTCAACCAATGAAGTAACCATTTCAATCCTGGATGCTAGATAAGGAAAATGTTTATTTCCTACACTAGTGAAACGGACTTATTTCAGTAGTTAACTATATATGCATTATTTCATATTTGTCACTTGTCATGGAGCTATAATTTTTCACAGTTTCCATCCCCAAAACTGTGGAATTTCAAATGATTTAGTTTAGTTAAGGATTTTTTTTTCTCTTATCATTATTGACATGTAATAACGGTTTTGGAATTTTAGATATTTCATCACAGCTCAAATAATATAAAATAATGATTCATATTATATCCAAGAATCAGCCACATGAGAGAATACTTAGGTGGAAGAGATGGTGCTCTTTCAACTGCTACGGTTAGGAAAAATCCCGTGGAGCACATACTAGGATTCCATTTATATAGCAAAGTCAATAGAGTGATAGATTAAACCTGTTCAATAAGTTTGACTTATGTAATGTGAATTTGGCCGAAAAAGTACGATTGCAGATTATTACCATGACAGTTTACGTAGCAAATTATTGAACATTGGTTAAATAGTAGATTTTGTAGATAATTCTTATCACCAATTGTACGTGGAAAATGCATGATTTTATTTAAGTAAATCAATGTATTTATATCACATGAGAAAAATAGAAAATTATCATTAATAAATACCAGTAGAAAAAACGCTTTTTATATCAGTTATAGAGGACATTTTACGTTGGTTTCAGAATCGACGTAGATGCAGGTGACGTAGAAAGTCTTCGACTTTTTACATCGGTTCTATAACGGACGTAGTATGTGCATATATTACATCAGTTGATAAATAAATTATCGACGTAAAATATCAATCCTAATAGCGCCTAGGAGGAGATATTATGTCGGTTGTGACTCCCAACTGACATATTATTATTACGTCAGTTGGGAGCCCACAACTGACGTAATATCTCTTTTTTTTTTTTTACAAAAAAAAAGTTCTACAATTTTTCAATAGGAGATACTACGTCAGTTGTGGCTCCCAACCAACATAGTATCTATCCTATTACGTCGATTGGGAGACCACAACCGACGTAATATCTCTATTTTTTTAGAAAAATCCAAAATTTTTCAGAATTCTTTGATAAATCTCTAATACATACAAGGAAATACCACAACAATTTCTAGAATTTTTTGACAAGTATAGACAGGTGAAATTAAAAATAATATGTGAAAAATACTAAAAAAATAAAAAAAATAATAAACTATGGAATTTTGAAAAAAGAATTGTGTATCAATCTCCTTTGGGGATTGCCCAAAAGCTTCATTACATTGTTTTGAGCAACTTTCATTTTTAGAGCGTCTCAATCCGAGATCTCTATCAAAAGTTATAATCGTTTGAAGTTTTTTTCGTCATAAATTTTTAAAACCCTAAATCTATGATAAGTATATAAAATGTAATACTATCAAATATACATTAAATCAAGTTGTTGATAAATAAAATTGGGTCAAAAATAAATTTCTAGCTATTTTTAATGAATTTACAAAACTACTAACCTCTTATAGAGAAAAGCGGCAAGAGATGTCAAGCCAAGCATTCACGACGGCAGAGAAAGGCTCACGCATCAAATGACAAAACATAATCTAGACAATCGTGGAGGTTGCGCGTGCGAAACGAACCTTAGGAAAACCAATGAACACAAACATTTAAACTAGTGAGAAGAGAAATCGAAACCACGCGAAATGCAAATGAAAACCAGTGAGAAGAAAAAGCGGCACCATGCGAAACGAACCCCACAACGTGGAACAAGAGAAGGTAGAGGCTTAGTGAAGGAGAATAAAGCGTGAGAGAAAACTGTAGTCCAAGAGTTAATATATGCCTTAGAAGCCCTAATTTTAACTCAAAGAACCCAACCGACATAGTATCTGGCCAAATTTTACCCAATTTATCCAAAATTCACTTGCGTGCCACGAGGAAGATATCACATCGGTAGGGACCTTCCAACCGACGTAGTATCTTCAGCGCCATTAGAAAGTTTTTAAATTTTGAATTTTTACTTTTTTTCAGTCTTTTTTACGTCGGTTATGAGTGGCAATCGATGTAGAATATGGTATATTACCTCAGGTTTGAATTAACCGACATAATATCTCTTCAAATATTTACAAAATGCCACTGTATTTTTGTTGACATTGGTTCCGTTTTAACTAACGTATTTTCCCGATGTAGAATGCATTTTTTGTACTAGTGAAACTCAATAAAATATAGTGGAAATTTCTTGGTTTGGAATTAGAGATTGAGAAAGTGCTCCAATCTCAAACATCTTCTTGGTGGTTCTTTGTGTTTGGTTGTGCTCTTTTGGGTTTTTGTAGTTGTTTCTCACCATTATGATAGAAGATCATCTGAAAAACCACACATTATGGCCTTGACCACGATCAAGACTAGAAGACTAGAAGAGGAAGAAGGACATAGAAGAATCTTCTTTTATAAAGTTTTTCTTTCTTCTTAGCCTTGTAATCATGTACAGGAGTAGCTTTGTATAAAAATAGGAGCAGAAATTGTCTTGTTTTGGGTGATGTGGGACATGGAGCAAGCTACATAGGTGTTGAAATTTGCATGTGTTCCTTCTCTTGTGTAATTAGTCCTACATCCCCTAAATTTGTGGTGTTGTAAAGGGCTCAAACCGCTATAAACAAAATCCCTTGCCTCTTGTAAAATTCACTTTATATTGAATAAGAATTGACTATGCTTTTATGTTTGTCTTTTTGTTCTTTGAAGTCATTTAAAATGGGATTCTTCTAAGCTCATCACTAAGGAACCTTCCTTAGAAGTGAGGGCCTTAAATGTCAACTTTCATACTTCAAATTTAAAAAAAAAAAAAAAATCTCAAATTTCTCAAATTACTTTTATTATTATTAACATTGTAAATGTATTTGTATTTTATTAGAAGTGAAATTTGACCTAACTTGTAAGTTGTTGTTCAAAATTGAATATGTAAAAAACAAAATTGTGGCATCTTGAACTAAAAAGAAAAAACAAAAAGAAAAGTTGAGAAGAAAGGAAAAGAAGTTAGGTCGAGACATATGTTGAACAAAAGATAAGAGAAAAAAACTTGAAACAACACACAATCACTCATTATGCATCACTTAACTTCTACTATTTGATTGAGTGTTTTTAGAATTGAGTGGTTCATTATTTTCATTTTCTTCTTACAAAAATTGTAGCTGCATGTTAGTATGTGTCTATGATTCAACTTGAGCTTTGATTTTTGTTTAAGTACTCATAATCTAAAGTTATTCTATAGGTTTCTTTTGTGTGTTTGTTTTTAAAATTATTTCTTATTGTGTTGCTTGTTTTCTTGGAATTCCTTTGAGTTTTGTCAATATTCCCTCGCTTGATCTTGTGCCTTTCCAAATTGTGCATTTTTCAATTTTAGAATCTTGCTCTTAAAGTGTTTGAAGAATTGACTTAACTTTTTCTTTGAGAGCATCTTGTTTGAAACTTATCACTTCTCAAGGCAGCTTATTAGGTGTTGGAGGATGAGCTAGGAGAATGCTTAATTTGAAAGGTGACTTTAAAGGAAAAGAAACACATTAGTGAGTGTCAAACACTTGAGAGGAAGAGCTTGACTAAAATCTTGCCAATTAAATCAAGGAAAACCAAAAACAACGACAAAAATAAATAAAAACAAATATTTCCATCACAAATCCACAAATTTTGTAGCTAAATTCATTGCTAATTACTTATTCATGTTGTAATTTTATTTATTTGTCACGAAATTTTGTGTATTTTTCTTATAGATTCTAGGTCAATTGTAACTTTGTCCTTTGCTTTAGTGTCTTGGGAAAATGCCTTTCATGTAATCCCATCTCCTTAGCCAAACTGTATAATACTTAAGAATTTAACTGCGAAAGTGTATCAAGGGTCTCAAAGTGCCACTTGCAATTTCACTTAGGATTTTCTTTTGGATTTTATTGTTTTCTTTTAGGTATCATTACTTCCATTTTGTGTTGTTCTTTCATTTAAATTTTTGGTCTTTGTGACAAAATACGGTGTAATATCGCAATCAAAGCAATAATTGATCTTCTTTTGTCTTTAGGAGTTCGTGTACACACGCACATTTAGAAAAGTCTTTTTGAAGTTTTTTACTAAGAAAATTTGTGAAAGTGGTGTAGGAAAAACTTGGTACTTAAGTGTGTTTACTAGTGACCTACCTCTCTTTCTAAACTTTCAATATCTTTTCTTCCCAGAAAACTTCACCAAAAACAAAATCATCTGTGAAAATATTTAGCTCTCCTCTTTGTGAAATTTTTTATTTTATTGTTTTCTTTTGGGTATCATTACTTTGATTTAGTGTTGTTCTTTCATTTGATTTTTAGGTCTCCATGACAAAATAGGGTGTAATCTCTCAATCAAAGCAATAATTGATCTTTTTTTGATCTTTAGGAGTTCATGTACACATGCGCATTTGGGAAAAATCTTTCTAAAGTTTTTTACTAAGAAATTTTGTGAAAGTGGTGTAGGAAAAAATTAAACTAAGAAAAACTTGGTACCTAAGCGTGTTCACTAGTGACCAACATGTCTTTCTAAACTTTCAATATCTTTTCTTTCTAGAAATCTTCACCGAAAATAAAAATCATTTGTGAAAATATTTATCACTCATTTTTGTAAAACTTTTGAAATTTTTGTGAAAACCTTTTGTGATAAAAAAGTGAGTGATCATACCCATCATTCTAGTGTACATGGTAGTCTTACGGATCATCAAGAGGGATAACTTTTCAGTGATGAATTCTTACTACAAGAAAAAAGTTATTTAGAGACTAATTTTTAGCTATCAAATAAAATAGTTGCTAATTATGACTAAAATAATTACCAAAATAGGTTTTGGTTGCTAAATAACTATAAAATAAAAGTAATAATTGGATTGAATGACTAATTAAGTTAAGATAATTAATATCTAACATTAGCTACCAATGTTTTAGTCACTTATACCATTAGATTCTAAATTAGTATCTTTAAAATCTAATGGTAAAAGTGACTAAAACATTGGTAACTAATGTTAGATACCAATTACCTTGACTTAATTAGTCACTAAATCTAATTATTATTTTTATTTTGTAGTTATTTAGCAACCAAAACCTAATTTGGTGATTATTTTGATCACAAATAACAACTATTTTATTTGGTAGCTAAAAATTGATCTTTAAATAATTTCTTTTATAGTGTAAAAGAAAAAGAGATAAAAAAGAGATAGTTGAGCTTATGGACATGTTTACTCAAGTTATGAAAAAACAGGAAAGATCTAAGAAGAAACATGGGAAAACAATTCAATAATAACCGATATCCCGAAAGTGATCGCTTGTTTAATAAATATAACAATGTTGACTACTACCAGTAACCCTAAGCATCTAGAAACCCCTTTTTTAAAAAAAATCCAAGGTAGACTTTCACTTATTTTATGACAAAGAAAATATAGAAAAACTAGTAAGTAATTCGTACAACGCACGAGAATCGTTTAAAACCTACAATGTATTTTCTCAATTTGACAAAAAGGAGACATTAAAGAAAAATAATCTTAATAATTGCTTAAAGTTGAAGGATGGGCGTAATTTCTGTATCTAAGTCGTTTGTTGACTATATTTTTAAAAGAAATAAATTATAACCCATCATTATGTTAGAATTAACATTCAATAAAAACATGTATAAATCCTTCCTTTTCATAGTTCTATGAACACGTAGTAATCTTAAAACAATCTTTAAAAGTAAGAAAAAGACAAAAAAAACTAATTGATAATTAACTTTTATTATTCGGTAACATGATGAAAAATACACAATTTTTATTAAACAAAAACATTACTAATAAATTGAATTAAAAATAAGGTACATTTTATATTATCACTGAGCATTAATTTTTTCATGTAATTTTTTTTTTTACTTTTCTAATAGTTTTTAAAAATAATATTTCAGATGATTATCTATTGATTAAAAAAGTACATAAAAATTAAATTTAAATAATAAATATTAAATGTTGATAATATAATAGTTTCTATTTTATTTTTATTCAATCATAAATTATTATTTGTTTGAATTTCATATGTTAAAAATAGTTTCTTTTCTAACGTTTTCATTTCGGCTTGGCGTTACCTTTGTAATATTTTGTGATTTGTGGACCAAGTTTTAAAGAAACAACTTTACCTAAAAGGACAAATCACAAATTTATAATTTTTGCATATCAAATGTAATAAATAATTATCAATGATAATAAAATTGATTTTCCCAAGGACGATCTTTCCAAATACAATTTTCACAGCATAAAATAAAATTACAATAATTAAGAGAAAATGACACGACTCATTTTAATATTTTTTGACTATTAATGTTTTTGGGAAATTTTCAATAATATTCTTAACATAACTTTGTTGATGTATCTGCAATACTCTTTTTGAACAATCGTTAAATGAATGTGATTCTGAAAATTTTCTTCAATGCTCTTACATTTCTTATTGACGAAAAAGACCTTCTCGATGTCTTCTTCTTAGAAAAATAATTTTTCTCATATGAATTAACATTCAATAAAAACATGTATAAATCCATCATTTTTATAGTTATTCCTAAACACATTTTAATATTGACTTCTTACACAAAAATTTAGTTTTTAGTATAATGTGAATCCGTTAAAAATACTACAAAAAATAAATAATTGTTTTAAATTATCATATTTTATTTTTCTGATGCTTGTTCAGAGATACAAAGTTTTTTAAAATTATTTATGTTTTCACTTTGAATAAATAGATTTTAAAATACCAAAACACCATATCTTTAACTAGGTTTTGCACAAAAAATTTTGGTCAGAGCATGATCACAAATTTCCATAACTTTGGTAAGATAGGGGTTGTTTGGAAATTCATACACGAGTCCTTTTCTGTCACTCAGTACACCTTACTAGAACATACAATATGCAACCAGCAAAGACAATTCCCTGCATTAATGATAAATATGATTAGAAGTTTAAATTTCGTCATTCATTATTTGTTGCAAAAATATATCATCTGCTTATCTATACTTACACCGTTTATTGTGGACCACATATCAATGTTGGGCTCAATAGTCCGTTCTGTTCTGCTATTACTATTACTATGAAAACAACTAATTTTTCACAATCACGTCTTATAAAAAGAATTAACAATTTTTAATTAAGGGCAAGAATTGTACCAAGAGTAGAAACCAAATAATTTCTTAAATTATATTATTTTTATATTGAAGCTAGCTCATTCGTTATGGATGGTGTAACATGCACATATAAAACTTCTGATAATTATGATTGAGTCCACTTAAGATAATAACTAAACTTTACATTTTAATATCTTTAAGTATAAAGTTTATTATAACAATTTTATATATTAGAATAAATTATAACAACATACTTAAAATATAATTTTTTTCCTATACTAGTAGAGAAACGCTTTTTATATCGGTTCTAAAGGACTTTCAGAATCGATGTAACAGTAGTCTTAGACATTTTATGTCGGTTCTATAATCGATGTAGTATGTGCATATACTACATCGGTTGATAAATAAATCACTAACATAAAATATCAATCCTAATAGCGCTCAGGATGATATACTATGTCAGTTGTGGCTCTCAACAAATGTAATATCTAGCCTATTACATCAGTTGGGAGCCCACAACTGGTGTAATATCTCTATTTTCTGGAAAAAAGAATTCAAAATTTTTCAAAATTCTTTGATAAATTTCTAATCCATACAAGGAAACACCACAAAAATTTTCAAAATTTTCTTGACAAATATAGATAGGTGAAATAGAAAAAAAGATGTGAAAAATATTAAAAATATAAAAAATAAATAGCAAATGATGGAATTTAAAAAAAAATTAGATTTTGAACCTCCTCCGGCTATTGCCCACAAGCTTCGTTACGTCATTTCGAGCAACTTTCATATTTTGAGTGTTTCAATCCGAGCTCTACCAAAAGTTATGACCGTTTAAAGTTTTTTCGTCCTAAATTTTTGAAACCCTAAATCTATGATAAATCTATATAATGTAAGAACTCTACCATCAAATATCCACTAAATCAAGTTGTCGATAAAAATTTCAATCAAAAATAAATTTCTAACTATTTTTAATAAATTTTACTAAATTGCTAAGCTCTTGTAAAGAGAAACGACAAGGGATGTCGAACCAAGCATTCACGACAACGGGGAAAGGCTCACGCATCAAGTGACAAACTGAACCAATACAACTGCGGAGCTTGCACATGACAAATGAACCCTAGCAAAACCAGTGAACACAAAAATGCAAATGAAAAATAGTGAGAAGAGAAAGTGGCACCACGTGAAATGAAAATGAAAACCATTAAGAAGAAAAAGAGGCACCACGTGACACGAACCTCACTACATGAAACCGCGAATATAATGGAGGAAATAAAGTGAATGAATACACGTGAAACAACTTTGAGCACAAAAATGGTAAAACGAAGGAGAAAAACCACAAGAACGTATGAAAATGAAAATGAAAATGAAGGAGGCAAAACGTATGAGAAAAACAGTGGCTGAAATGTTAAAATAAGAGATATTATGTTGGCTATAGCTCAATAACTAACGTAGTATTTAACCCTAATCTACTCAAATTTTCCCCCAAAACTCTCTTAGGGATAAATATAACGTCGACTCTAAAGTTCCAACCGACATAATATCAATAACTTTTTCCAAATGTTTTACTCTAAGCCACGATGAAGATATAACATCAGTTGAGGGACTAAACCGACGTAATATAAGCTATATATTACATCGGTTGGTGGAACGTAACCAATGTTATATCTTCCCTGCCATATCAGAGTTTCCAAATTTTGATTTTTTTTTACCTTTTCAATCTTTTCTACGTCGATTATGACGGGTAACCGATGTAGGGTAACTGATGTAGTGTATGGTATATTATGTTAGGTTTGAGTTAACTGACATAATATTTCTTCAAATATTGACAAAAATATCATTAAAATATTTACAAAAATATCACTACGTTTTTGTTACATGAATTCCATTTTAACTTATGTATTATTCTATCGTAAAATGTGTCTTTTATAGTAATGCTAACTTATTTTATTATTGAGTTTAATACGTTGGGATTTACAAAATTGTAAATTGTGAGTTTCATCCTGATTTAATAAATCTAATTTATGATATTATAACTTTTAATAAATTGATTGACGAAAATGTTTCTAGCTTATATATTATATATGTTAGTACTCTCACAAGATTAAAGATTTGATGAAGCCAAGCAAGACTAAGCAAGCAAGCAATTGGAGGAGATTTAGGCTTTGGTCTGAGTGAGTGTGAGCTTGATTGGCAAAGAACCTATGCATAGTTGAGGAGAAGTCCACTAGCACAATGGTCTAAAAGTGATTAAAAATCTAATCAAAATGAGTTAGCTAAGTTTTGGTTCAAACTGGTTTGAAATACACTGCACTGGACAAAAATAAATCGATTCCAGTATACATGAAATCGATTTATTCGTGCCTGAGAGAACTGAAATAACTATTTTCTTTTAAAACAGAATTGGGCTTTTCTTTTATAAATACATGAAGGTTTTTAACATACGCCAAATGTCTGAATTACAAAAATTGAGAATCAATTCTTGAGAATACTGTGAAAAACACTTTTGGGCAATTGAGAATCTCTTGATAAAAATCAATTTGGGGCTTTTTCTTGAAGATTAACTCTTGACCAATTCATTGTGCCATTGGAGTTCTTCAAGACTGTGCAAAGGCCTCTTTTGCATGCCAATCAGGGAGTCTTTCTTAACCATTTTTGATCCCTTTTGTATCAAGATATACGTTGATTGTTTGTAATTCTATAAAACACTTGAATGATTGTACTGTTTTAGGCTATAGGATTTAGCCTTGTGTGTTTGCTGAATTGATTGGGGGACTGTAGGGAGTAGTTGCTCAATTCAGTGGGTTTCTTGATTCTTACAGGGAGTAGGAATTGTGTGATTGATTGTAATTGAACAATTGATTGATTTAGTGGAGCTTTCTTTGCTTGAGGGGCAAAGGAGACTGGACGTAGCCCTTGAGGAAGGGTGAACCAATATAATTGATTGTGTTATATTTTTCTTCACCTTTCTCTTTCAATTCTGATCCGTTCTTGCGTTGCCCATTGGAATTTGTTGGTAATTGAATTGATTCTTGATAATTTGAAGCATAATTGGTTTAATTACTATACTGCAAATTGGGTTTGTTCCTTGTAATTTGAATTTGGGTTTAACTTTGCCATAACAAGGATATGAAGCATCTCTGAAACAAGAAAAAACATTCTGGTTTTGAGATATTATAATAATTTCAAATTCCAAACTGTTTTGTGATCCTTCTGCAGAGTTAATGTCTTTGTTTTTAATTCCAAATCACAACTGGTTTGTTCCAATTGTATTTGAATAATTTGTAAATCTACAACTTTTGCAGTAATTGAATTTTAATATTTGTTTTTAATCTTGGTGGCTGTTCAATCTGATCTTGATAAGTAGCAGTGTTAATTCTTCTATAATCTTGTAAATCAGTACTAATTTCTAAAATCTGGTTTGTGGTATTATCTTTGATGTGATAGTTGTTGTAAATGAGGTGTAAAATAAGGTTTAGACCGAGTTCAAGAGGGAGGTTAAATTGAACTTTCAAAAACTTTTCGCAAATCTGATTTGTTCTTGAAGTAGAGAATGAAAGTTCTTCATTCAATCAATTGACTGTGTAATTCTGGACTGTCCAGTAAACAATCGATTGTGCACAGCGGAAAATATCAGAGATAAACCCAGAAATCAGTTAAACCCACAAAACAGTTTACAGTGTAAAAATGTGTTAACCTAGATTTAAAATGTTTAAACACAATCAAGTAGATTAAACACAATTCAGAATCACAGTTGATTATGTAAACAGATGTTCAGAGTATGATCACCAGTACGAACAGATTTTTAATCCAGTCAATTTTCTGTGATGGCAGCAGTGAATAAAAGCAATCAAGAAGAGTAGGGAGAAAAGCAAGAACACATAATTTTTATCCTGGTTCACCCTTCCTCAAGGGCTACGTCCAGTCCTTTGCAAACTAGCAAAGATTTCCACTAAAACAGATCACAAGATCAGTTTACAACCCTTGCTCCCAGCAAGTTACAAACTGCTCCCAGCAGTAAACCCACACCTCACTGAACCCCTCAGCTAGTGTGTAACCAGTGCAGAAACCCACTGCACCACAACACTTGCAGTCCGCAAGCAACACTGCTCCCAGTAGTACTCACCCTCTACTGAACCCCTCAGCAGATGCGAGACCAGTACAGAACCCACTACACCAACTCAATTACAAACCCAGTAATTGAAAACAGCAAACAGATTACAGATCAACAAGATCAGAGAAGATTACAAAGTACTTCTACACAAAACAGATTGCACAGAATGAAGATCAGGTGTAGAAGACTTAGCTTTGGTCCAGAACCAAAGTAGCAAGAACCTCACTTCAAGGATGCTTCAAAGATTCACGTTCTTGGAGGTTTCTTGATTTGAAAAGCTTTGCCAAAATGATGATCGCACAAAAGGGGCAATATTTCTCTTAGAAAATCTCAAGGAATACTTTTCGAAAGTCTTTGATTTGATAATTTTGAAAGTGATGATTCTCATTCCTTTAAATACCCAAATCAGTTTTAAAAACAGCTTAGCTGTCACAATTCAATTAATTGAACAAACCATTCAATCGATTGAATTTGACCGTTAGTTTGACCCAGTCAAAGGTTTCAGTTGTAACAACAATAACTGTATTTCAGTTGTAACAGAAATAACTGTCACATTCAATCGATTGTTTTAGAAATTCAATCGATTGAAAAACCTTTTTCCAGCAAAAACATTTTGGGTTATTTTTATTAAAAACAGTTTTAATAAAAATATTTGTGAATCTTTTTAGCACCTCAGAAGTGATGAACCATGCCACTAGTGATTAAGGACTAAACCAATCGCCAATACACAAATCCAACTAAGCACCAATACCTAATCACCCAACTATCTTCATGTTGGCACAAAGTCTTCCCTTGAATAATTCTGGTCCAGGTTGGTTCCAACAGATTCTTCATGAGGCAATCTTCATCAGCTTCACATGCTAAGCCTTGGTGCTCACAATATTGACTTCATCAAATCACATGCTTAGCCTTGGTGCTAACATGAGGTGATTGTGAATTCTTGTCATTGACTGCCTTTATTTTAAGCCTCTGCTGATTTGCTGTGTTTCAAAATTGTAATTGTTCTTAAAATCTGGTTTAGAGTGTTGTTTACTTTGATTAACCATTCACATAGATATTGTGGTTGATTCTCATTAATGAATTTGCCTCTTAGTAATATTCTAGTGCCTCTAGTGCAACTTGGTATGATATATTCTTAGTGAGACATTACTCTGGAAATTGTGTGGATTTGGTTTGCACAAAGTGTTGTTGTGTGGACTGTCATTTTTGTGTGTGCAGTATTAAATTTTCTCTCTGCTAGTAAAATAAATTGATTCATTCGTGCCTGAAATTGATTTATTTCTTCACTACACCTTATATCTTTACTCATAGAGATTCATTAAAGGTTTTCTAGTTGTGAAAACTGTTTTCAGTGCTTTAAATTGCAAAAATCTTTTTAAGTTCAATTCACCCCCCTCTTGAACTCAGCCAAATACATTTTCAATTGGTATCAAGAGTTAAGTCTTGAAAGTTACTCAAGTTTTCAATCCTATGGCTGAGGGAAAGTTACCTTTTGGTGGGGGTGCTTCTATTAACAGACCTTCTTTGTTCAGTGGTATTAATTACCAATTTTGGAAAATTCGAATGAAAATTTTTATTGAATCTCTTGATAGAGGTATTTGGGATGCAATTGTAAATGGCCCTTTTATTCCTAAAACTGTTGTTGATGAGGTTACTATTGATAAGCCTTGTTCTGAATGGAGTGATTATGAGAGCATGAAAGCTCAGTTTGATTGTATGGCAAAAAACATCATAACCTCTGCTTTAAGTTTAGATGAGTTTTTCAGGGTCTCTCAATGTTCTTCAGCAAAAGAGAGGTGGGATATCTTGGAGGTGACTCATGAAGGAATGAGTGATGTCAAGAAGGAGTATGAGCTATTTAGAATGCAAGCTAGAGAAACAATAGCTGATGTGAAGAAAAGGTTCACACACATTGTGAATCATCTCATTGAGCTTGGAAAGACCTTTGACAAAGAGGAGCTAAACATCAAAATATTGAAGTGCCTGGATAGATCTTGGCAGCCAAAGGTTACTGCCATATCAGAGAAAAAAGATCTCTAAACCTTGAGCACAACTGCATTGTTTGGAAAGCTAAGGGAGCATGAGTTAGAAATGAACCGATTTAAAGAGTAGGAAATTGGAGAGAAGAAGGCTAGGACCGTTGCACTCAAAACTACAGCACTAGCAGTGGAAACCGAATCTGATTCAAGTTGTGATAGAGAGGTTGAAACACTGAATATGCTCACAAGAAAATTCAGCAAGCTCCTAAGAAGGAAAGGAAAACTGAAAAATTAGCAAGCTAAAAGGTATACCAAGAAAACTGATTTAATTTCCTCTAACCTTACTTTCTTTGGATGTGGAAAACAGGGACACATCAAAGCTGAATGTCCAAATATGAATCTCAAAGAAAAGGCTGTTGCTACTGCTGCTGTAGAAAAGAAAAAATTCAGCAAGAGCAACAAAGCAAAGATGGCATACATAGTCTGGGAGGAGAATGATTCTACAACCAGCTGCTCATCAAAGGAGGAGGAGGAAATAAATCTATGCCTAATGGGAAAAGAGGACTCAGAGTAAACAACACTGGTTCATCTATGTCTTAGAATTACAACACATTGCTTCAAGCGTTCCATGAAACCTATGAGGAAGCAAATACGTTGACTAGTGTAAATAACAGGCTCAAAGGTTTGAACAACTGGCTGGAAAAGAGAGTCAGCTCATTGGAAGAAGAAATAGAAAATGTTAAAACTGATTTTGAGCACCTAAATATGATTTACCAGTATTCATTACTATGAGGGTGAGTATAGCAAACCACCCAAGTGTGAAAACTGTAAGGTGCTGGAAGCTAAGGTAAAATATCTTGTGAAAACCTGTTCCAAACTTGCTATGGGAATGAAAAATCTAAATGTTGTTTTAGGTTCCCAAAATTGTGTATTTGATAAAGTTGGAATTGGATTCAAATCCATGTTTAAAAAGAAAACCAGAAAATTCAGCAGCTTTTTCAAAACTGGCAGCCATCATACCTCACATTTTCAAACTTGTTTCTATTTTTTGCACATAGGTCATACTATTAGAAGTTGTAAAACTAGACTTTATGATGTTCCAAATGGCCGTATGAGGTGGATACCTAAGGATAGTATTAACAATTCTGGACCCAAAGCCAATATAGGGTACCAGGTTTTATAAAATAAATCTGTTTTGCAGGTCAAAGGGGCAGCCAGCAGGAAGCTTTGGTATTTGGACAGCGGCTGCTCCAAGCACATGAAAGGGGATGCATCATTGCTCACTGGCTTGTCCTTAAAACATGGAGGATATGTTACTTATGGTGACAACAACAAAGGGAAGATCATTGGCAGTGGTGACATTGGAGTCAATGGAAACTTAATCATTCATAATGTGCTTTTGGTGGAAGGACTAAAGCACAATCTGCTGAGCATAAGTCAGCTATGTGACAAAGGTTTGGAGGTTACTTTCCAACCAGAGATCTGCCTCATTTCCAGTAGAGACTCAAGAGAAGCTCACCTTGTTGGTAAAAGAGTCAATAATGTGTACATGCTTGATTTGTATTGCATCAATTTTGAAATTAATTGCTTGGTAGCTAAATGTGATGAAACATGGTTGTGACATAGACGTATTGCTCATATTCACATGCAGCATTTAAATAGAATAACATCTAAAGAACTTGTGATTGGTTTGCCTAAACTCAAGTTTGAGAATGACAAAGTATGTGAAGCTTGCCAAATAGGAAAAGAAACCAAAACTTCTTTTAAGCAAAAACAGTTTGTTTCTACCACTAGACCTTTGGGAATGCTTCACATGGACTTGTTTGGACCTTCTATATAAAATTTATGTTTCATTTTACACAAAGTCTTTCGTGTACTATTAACTAAACTATTTAGTGAATATATGATTGTCATCATTTCAATAATTAACAATTTTTAAGTAACAAACATAATATTTAAAAGCAATTCATAAATAAATTAAATTTTATTTAAAATTTTTAAACCATTTAATTAATATTTATTCAAAAAGTACTTCAATAATTTTATTTTATTTTTCTATTAATTATTTAGATATATTTTTAACAAATGAAAAATACAAATTTTAATTTAAATTACTATATTTTTTCTTCCAATATCAATATTAATGCAAAAATATAACTAGTAAATTCTTATAATAAAATATAATCACAAAACCACAACAAAAGTAAAAAAGAAAATATAAAACAAAAATAATAATCATAATTAATGTATTGACTGTAAAAAAAATAAAAAATAAAAAAATAAAAGAGTGTTATTTCACCATAAAAAAATAAAAAAAATAAAAAAAAATTATTTCAAGAATTAAAGAGTAAATAGCTCTATTGAAAGAAATAAAAAATAAAAAGGTATTAGTGGAGTAAAAAAGTCAATAAAAGTGTGTTATTTCAACGTAAAAAAATAAAAAAAAAGAAAAAAGAAACAAAAGAGTGCTATTTTAGAAATTAAAGAATAAAGAGTGTTATTGAGGGGAATAAAAAATAAAGAGTGCTATTGGGAGAAATAAAAAATAAAAAGATGCTAGTGAGGTAAAAAAGTCAATTATTTTGTAGAATTTCATTAAATTTATGACTATTTTTGACTATAATTAAAACTAGTCATAAATATATATTTTTCTATAATAAAAACATGTTAGGAGAAAAAAATACACAATTTTAGTAGCAGTTTTTTTGTTAAAAGTCACCTAACAAGTTTTATTTAAAATGAAACCCCCTTTTTACAGTTTAGGAATATTTTTTTTTCTCTTCATGCTACCTCTAAATCTTTGTAATTTTTTTCCTACCATATTTTGGTAATTAAATTCTAATATATATATATATATTTAATTGAAAACAAAATACCAAAACTCTAATTTATTTTCTTAAATGTTGTCGACAAAGTGCACAAAATGAGTAAAGTCCTCTAGAAATGATGAATAACTACATTGTTAAAAATTTTAAACCTTTTATTAGTATCTCAAGGATAATGGTCATCATTTTAACTTTCATTCATGGAATGATAGATTCACACATAAAAAATAAACAAATAAATACGTATATATACATATAGTGTGTGCATATATCATATAAAAATTGTATGTGTGCCTAGTCCCTGAGAGTAAGCACAATGTATTCAAAACTAAAAATTTCGCAACTAAAATTCATTAAATTTTAGCCCTTAATTAAAGAACAAAATTTGAAAACAAAAATCATAAACAACTTTGAAAATAATTCTAACTTTATGCAATAAAATTTGAAAACTGAAAAGCCTTTTAAAATATAAATCAAACATACCATCGTATGAGAAAACTTATCCATCAAAAGGTTAATGCAGTTTCCTTATTATTGTTACTTATACGTAAGAAAACCAAGTAAGTCATTTCTATCCTTACAACTGAAAGGCCAAATCATTGCGCGTGACTTTGCCGTACTTCGGCTAATATTACAGGAGCAGTTGATTTTGGTTATCCACACGAACATTCAAATTCTAGTCGTTTAACAACTACATTAACTTCGAATCCATCTTGAAGAGGTACCATCAAATTTATGAGCAAGTCACATATATGATAATTTCTAAATTAAAATTTATCAGAGCAATCATCATATGCTGTCTTTGCAACAACAAATGAACCCAGACAACTTTAGTTCACATAGGTGGATATAAACCAAATGATCAACAAAACATAATATAACATGAGATTACAACTAATATATTAGCATTCAGTGCCTATTAAGGTTCATGATTCTCTGCAAACAATTATTGATAGAAAATTACAGAATAAATATTCTGAATAATGAATTTAACCCATCATGTTAAATTATTGAGAGTCAGAATTCAATAGAAGAGTCACATACCTAAATCTATGGATGAAGATAGAATACTCGATAGGGTTATGATCTTTCTCAACCAAAATCTTCCTTATTCCTCTTGCTAGACTTTAGAGTGACTATTTGATGGGGTAAGAGACCACAAAGTTTGTGATTTTGGTATATTGGGGACCAACCGTTTACCTCCCTTTTTATTCTAATAACCTCTCAGAAAACGATTCCCATTAAACCAATTAATCTGAGAAATTAAGGAGGTCATTAAAACTATATTAAATGACTCATTAAAACCATTTTAATGACATACGATTTTGAACGTTAAGGAAATCAACAACTAATATGATTATATAAATAAATATATATAAATATATAGCCCATAATTAGACTAAGGAAATATAATTTCCTAACAATTATAATAATCCTCACCATTAAAAATTATATGTAACAATCTTTGCAGTGAATCAGATGATGGTTGCATATTTAAAATTCAACTCCACCTAATCCGAAAATCAAAATCTTAAAAGTAAGAAAATTTATAAAGAAAAAGGCTTAAAAAATTATCGTGGTATGTGACTCACACTAGCAAGAGTTGACTACAAACATCTTCAAGATAATTCTCAACATCAACATATTGCCTCTTGTTATCCTTAATTGCTAAGGCAGTTAAAGCTTTATCCTGAACAATCCCAACCAACAAAAATATACAAATAAGCACAACATAGATTTACAATAAATCATGAACATTTGTGGACAATAGACACATTATATAAATCCAAAGCTCTTGAAGTTTTATAACCCGAGATTGGAAAGAAAAATTTGTATTCGATATACTATATGAAACATCTAAAGAGATTAAAAAATAAAGATTAACTATAGCAGAAATCATCAAAAAGATTTATGAGTAGTAGAGTAGCAATTTATACCACAAAAGACTGAAAATATCTACATACCAAGATCATCAAACCCCAAATAAAGAAGTGTAAGCTTATGTGTGAGACCCTGCAAATGCCCTCAACTTGCAAGTGCTATTGATGATGGCATATGCAAACTCATTTTCGTGTGGCCAAAACTGCCACCAACTGCTGCTGTATGAGGTTGGCCCTGTTCTTGAATATGTTGACATGTTGCATTCATCTGTTGTCATCAAGAAAACAACTGTTAGCACCAGTGGATAACTAATTGTATTTGATGAAGCCAATCATGTGTGAAGAAGTTCAAGACCTATGATCATATGTGGAATGCATGAAGATTCATGAAGATTTGAAGCTTGGTCTAGAACTTAGGAATGTGGTTGAGGCAAGTATGATTCAACTTAGCATGATGTGCATTTGTTAATCATTAATAAGCTCCAACAA
>Ga0209700_105320_pt1 | contig 21839 bp, 10 predicted proteins | sample SiratroredBW_FD_187528 | JGI IMG/M metagenome (GOLD analysis project Ga0209700, IMG submission 187528) | Root nodule microbial communities of legume samples collected from California, USA - Siratro red BW (SPAdes) (version 2) | ecosystem: Host-associated > Plants > Roots > Nodule | place: USA... | reverse complement strand
CTCAAATATTCTCCTTCCATGATAGACTGAAGAAAATATTTAAAATAATCACATTAAGAAATCAAATAAACATAAAAATTCAAGTCACTTCTGCTTTATGGTCTATAGAAATTGTAAAAGTAATAGACATTACGGTTTGTAGAAACTGTAGAAGGATTTGCATTTTTTTACTTCTTACGGCTTCTATAAACCGTAGACAAAAAATATGTTCTACGGTTTGTAGAAACCATAGAAGCATTTGCATTTTTTTTACTTCTTACGGCTTCTACAAACCGTAGACAAAAAAATGTTCTACGGTTTGTAGAAACCGTAAGGAGTAAAAAAAATGCAAATGCTTCTACGGTTTCTACAAACCGTAATGTCTATTACTTTTACGGTTTTTACAAACCGTAGAGTTCTCTTATACACCTATGCACTTACGGTTTGTACAAACCGTAAGCTCTTACGAATGTTAAAATAACTACGGTTTGTGTAATCCGTAAGAGGCATAAATATTGATTTTAAACTTACGGCTTACAGAATTCGTAAATACTAAATTTCTACGGTTTCTACAATCCGTGGAAATCAGAAAAAATGAATAACAGATACCTCGACGAAGACGACGGTGGTTGTTTTTCAGCCACCCACAATCACCGACGGCCACCCAAAGTGCCTTCAACCCCCCACTCCAACACTGTAGGAACCTCCCACCACCACTGCAATACCTTCCACCAATGTTCAGAAATGCACCACACCCCTTTCATGGAAAACCTTCTTTTATAGCAGCAGGGTTAAATTTGTAATTTCCTCATGTCTATTATTGGAATTTTGAAAATTATAGAGATACAGGAAGATGATATGGACGTGCAGGAAGAAGCAGTACATGCTCAAATCAAACCGCTCCCTCCAATCACTAATCAAATTGTGATAAAAACATCTAAAATTTTGGTCTTTCATGAAATTAAAACCATTTCCCTAAGTTTCAAGGGAGTACAACCAAAAACAAATGTCTACGTATGTATGTAAAAAAATTAACTTAAATATATTATCTTGGATACATAATTTAAGATTTACTACGCACCTGTTCATGCAATTCAATAAGTGATTCACTAGTTAAATTGGTAACTTGTTAATTTAATGCTTCAACCAAGTTAACGATCAATCTGGTTATAATAACACTGGTGTGACCTAGACTAACTTTAACAACTCTATCCAAGACAAGAACTAGTTGCCTTTCAAAATAAATAAGGTAGCTCTGGCACCTTTGCACTTTTTACAAGTGATCTATTATTTGTTTGTCTCCACAACGGAGGTTATTTTGAGGTTAAGCAATGGGAAATATGGTTGCTAAATGTGCCCCAAGAATTTGGGTTAAACATTCAGTTGTTGTTCAACAAAGATCACGCATCACGCAATTTTTACATGACGTTATTGGTGTAAGTATCATAGACTAAGTTAGAGGTCAAAAGAAAGAAGATTAATATTTTAATATTACTGAAATTTATTTTAATTTCCTAAAAATCTGGAATTGTAATTCATTAGATACTACTTAATGTGGGATTCAACTGTATTGAAGTATGAATTGAAAAATGTTTATTTTATTCTCTTGATAGACTTTAACTCTTAACAAATGGTACTTTCATCAACTTACTCCCCTCTAACTCACCACGACCATGAAAAGGTTTATTTTTATCACCAACAAAAGCTAAGCAATATACACATGGAAAAAGAACAAAATGAAACCAGAGCACAGCGAAAACTGAAGTGTAAAATCTATAAAATCCTTGGGGTTGAGGTTAATGCAGGTCAAACTCTCAATCAATTCACTTACTGAAAAACATTGCTGAAAAGCATCAAACATGCACCTCCGCATTCAACTGTCTAACGAGCAATCCATCTAACTTAAAAAACGAAACCACTGTCAACTGAGCTTCTTTTCTATTTCTTCTAATTTGGCAGGTTTATTTAACAGCCACTGCTTTACATTGCAGGCAAGAGTTACAAGAACAAACTGAGAGAAGCACAGATTCATAATAATTGCTTCAAAAAGGAAAGGATACTTCTCAGGAGGATGCATGGTCAAGTAAACTATGTGAAGAACAAAATAGCAACATAAAATAAGGAACATGGTGGCTGAGCCCATATAATTTTTCAGGTGATTACTCTCTCTCACTCTGTGTTGAACAGGCGCATTGACTATCAGGAAAAAGAGGGCAAGCAAAGCCAAATATGCAACAACCAAGTTATCCCGACATATCAGAGGAAACATGGAGAGCATGGCGAATTGTGTGAACCACTTGAAAATAAAAGGCTCTTCAACAGCCAGAAGGGTTGCGGGAAGAAGTGGCAGCAAAATAGACTTCTCATGCACTGTAAGGGAAAAAAGGGGAACAAACAATTTCTCATAAGGTTTTTCTTAACAATCTTTTTTAATAACTCTGGAATATGAAAGAAAAGAAATACTACCGACCTTGAAAAGAAAACAAGTAAAACGAGAACGAACTATTAAGCAGCGCATAAAGGAAACCTCGATAGCTGGGAGACCTTATTTGTTGAATCATCGAAGGAAGACATGTTATAACTGTTGCAGTGAAGCTGATAAGCTTCAGAGACTCGGTTGTGAACAATCTTTTCCACTTGAAGACAACTGAAGAGGCACACCAAAAGTTGGCCACGTAATCCTCAAATAATCCCCTTTCAAATGGAGCAAGACGCGAGAGGACCTGCGTTACAAGTGCCACATGCAAATAACAAGGGTCCTTTATAAAGATCAAAAAATAGTTGAGAAGGCATCTCTGCTGTTTAATTTAATGGATCAATCAACACCCCCGGAAGTTTAACTTATAGTACGACCATATCTACATTGAATTTCCACAGACTTTAGACCTATTGCTCTTCTCAAACAATCAATTTCTAATATCTCATTTAAGGCTTCACATTCACAGCTTTAGTTGCAAACTTTCACTCTGCCAAATTCATCTATGAATATCATACTTGGCTAAAGATTAATTTTTCATCTTCATAGTCCCTAAACTGTAGCCTGTATTAGTGGAACTTTTACAAAATATTGAAGCAACACAAGTTTTACCTTTGGAAGAAAGTAACACAATGCCAAACAATAAGCATGCCTAGCATTCAAGAATGATAGAGAGAGTCTTTCACGGAGGTGAATAACTTATTGAAATGAAATTATGGCTTTTAAACATGCAGTAAGTGGTTGCATGTTTCCAAATATCAAATAAAGAGTAAATGAGTGAAACAGACAACATCGTTTAATTTGCAAGCATGATGTGTAATGATGTTTAAACTACGCTGCATAATGATTTTTAAATTTTCAGTATATTCACATACATTGATTATAAAATTATAAGAGAAATACAAAGAAGGAAGATCAGGAATCCTCCCCAGAGCACTGAAAGAAATACTAAAAAAACTCAAAGGAGAGATTAAACAATCAAGTGTAATGAAGACACCACTTAAAAAGGTAGGGGCATAAACCACAAGGAAGATAGATAAATTATCAAGTGATTCCTATTCTGAAACAATTTCACATGCAGACTAGCAGCTGAAAATTCTAGCATTTTTTTCCAACCAAATAAAACTCAAACTACATTCAACTCGTTCTCCAGAACCACAAGAATCAAAAGAAGAAAATATCAAGGAGAACAAACAATGGTATCAACTTTCTAACAGACTCAACACAAAGGATGATAAGTAGCTTCCAAACTCCTATAAGGCTATAATTATTACCTTACACAACATTGAACACATAGTTGGATATGAGCTATGTATTTGAGGATTAAATGTTGAGTGTTGAGACTACAGTCTAGAAATTTCATAGATCTGCTCCTTTATTTGAAAGATTCACCAAATTACATCGATACTTCATCCGTGCACCAGAATGCATGAAAACATCCCTTCTAATAGACGTATTCAAGGCTCGTGTTACTTGTTCAGTACTGATGTCCAACTTTTTTATTACTTTTGTTCACAAGTAACTTGGACAGCATTATTAAAACTAAGACAATTCTTAATTAGTATGCTGATTACTGACTACTCATCAGACAGCACAGAGGACAGATACTATTACCAAATTACTAAATAATAAACATCTAAAGAATTTTGAAAGAAAATCAGGAAGCAAAATAATTTTTAGGATAATTAGTTGATTCCACAAGTCGCACACATGCCACAAGGATGTAGCAGAATCAGGAATATGCACACTTAAAGTCAAGATCATATGGTCCAACAAGATAGATAGGAGAGCATGACCACAAAGTCAAGATTTTGTCATACAAATAAATTATCCAATTATATATCATCATTGAAAAGCAGTACAGATACTAAATCAATTTATAGTAGCCTTCAAGATGAAATCCATTCATGAGACATTTAGTCTAGTCCAGGCCAAATTTCACCCAGGTCAGATGAATAACATAAGCAAAAGGCAGGGGCGACATAAATACTTTGACAACAAAATGCCCTACCAATTTCAGAACGATCAAATGAAACTAAAATGAAGGTAAAAATTCTAAAACCTCTGTTCAAGGGAAAGAAAGACAGTAAAAGTAAGAATATGAAACAAAATTACAAGTTAAGAATACAGATGCACTTTGTACCAAGCAATGACAACATTGTTACCTCTAAAATGGATTCTGTTGAATATAGATAAGGCCACCACACAGCTGCAAACGTTCCTAAAACAAACAACCCAAGTTTCAACACCTCAAGGATTGGATGTTTCCGTCGCAGGCATTTGCCTAGTAGATGGCTGAAAAATGCAGGTGCAAAATATGCACTCATCTGAAAAAAATGATATGCATAAGATAATTACCAATCGCTGAAGAAGAGTAAACCACAAAAAATGAGACCAGATGCAATCATCACTACTTTAGATACAGTACATTCCGTTCTTAGCTTATTAACGGACACAGCAACCTACTCCATTACTTCCATTTGCATTTCCTGACAACTATATGGTTTTGTCAACTAAGGGTCATATTCAACTACACAACCAAAAGCTTTCTGTCACTTATGACCTACCACTCCTATCCACGCAGACAATAGCAAAATCACAAAGTCATTAAATTCACAGTGTAAACTATTTAGAAATTTCATTTCAGCTTGAAGAAGTGTATAGTCTGATAAGTATACCAGCAATTCAAGTTAGGATTTAGGACATGCAAATTAATTAATAAATTGTTATAATTATCGAAATAAGTAGCAGATCCTATATAATTCAGAATATCTTAAATTATATATATATATATATATATCTGTGTGTGTGTGTGTGTGTGTGTGTGTGTGTGTGTGTGTGTGTGTGTGTGTGTGTGTGTGTTGTGTGTTGTGTTAGGAACATTATTATTTATTCTAATATCATGTTTATTATTAAAGAATATCAAATTTGTTGAATTAGATTCCAAACCTGAATTTCATGAAAAGACCAAACATATAGAGATTAATTGTTCTTTTAGCAAGAGGAAGTTATTGTTGGAAGAACTTTGTACTGGATTTATCAGCTCAAATAACTAGTTTGCGGACATTCTCACTAAGTTCTTGAGAGAGCCTAGAATAAGTTTATACGTTTCAAGCTTGATGCATACAACTTATATGCTCTAGCTTGAGGAAGAGTGTTAAAATTATGATTGTTGTTGTACTGTACAGCTCTTATAAAGCTGTTTTCTGTGTGTATGTACCTAGACTATGGGTTGTGTGTTATAGGATATGTTTTTTCCTTGTAATGTACTCTTCCTTCTTTTCATATATATAAAATAAACATCAGCTGAGCTAGGAACCCACCGGTTTTTCATCACATCCAAATTCAAGTGAATCAACCAAACAAACATAATGTACAGAATCCAGCAAATTGGCATCCCAATTTAACACCAACTCCAAAAGTAATACAAGTAAACAGGAAAGGCCACACTATCGCATTGAATAATATCTCCTCTTGGGCAAGGTTGAGTAACCATATATGATGACATAGATCATGTAAAAATAGCTCTAAGTAAAAATACAAATGAAAATAGATCAATCCAACGATGAAGGAGACTAACCTGTTTATGATTTAGAGCTAGACAATAAAGAACAGAACCCACCAAATCTTTTCCAGAGAGGATAGCAGCAACAGCTCCAACAGTAAAACCCAAGCTGATGCAGTTGAACTGTACTACAACAAAATACAATATTCAAAACTACGGCACTACTAAACCAGTGACTGGAAAATATGTAAAGAACCAAAGGCATTGAACGAGAAAGACAGAAGAAATTTCTTTCGAAACCTGAAAATGGCCATGATCAATTAAGATCAAACAAGGGCTTAGCAATAGCACAGCAGTGTGCCATGCTAATTCACTTTTATGTCTCCTTGAAGGTTGGTTGTAATGAACAACAATAAAATATAGGACAGCCAGAAAGAAAATCAGGGCATCAGATGATAACACTGTCCACCTCATGAGTAGTTTTCTGCAGAAGTAAGCAAGGGCTTAAAATACTAATAATGATAATATCGAAGTTAAAATACCCACTACTCAAAAACTAAATTGAAAGTAAGAAAATTGAAGTTATGAATAGAAATCTAGATATTAAAAAGTGAATTTAAACTTAATTTAATCCTACAAAAATGATCTTGTAAGATGAAGTTTGCATTTATTTATGTACTATAATCTGATGATATTTGTAGTTCTCATGGGAACTCCAACAAATGAACTCACTCTCATTTTGATCCCCGAAAATTTTGTCCCGGTTTGAAACAGTTGTTCATTTACATTACAGAATGAGAAAACCGTAAATTGTTCGACTCTTTTCGCATTCTGCTACCTTTACTAGGGACTAACAAACGAGTATGAACAAATACAAAATTTAGATGATCTACTTAAATACTTTAGTGTTATTCTCCCGATAGTATTTCTGTTCCACCTCAATAAACTATGTTGATCTTTGACGCAAACCCTAATTATGTAGAACACCGAAGTGACCCGCCAATTCAGATTGGACATAGGACCAAAAGCACCTAATGAATTAGATCTAAAATTTTCTCAGTACCCAATTAAAACCCTAAATTGTAGACATGATTTGAATTGAGACCACATTGCAAGCGAGGTACATGTAAAACTCGAAGGACCTAAATAGCATTTCACATTGAATTGGGAATGAAAAGCGGGTAAAATGCGCACCCAAGATAGGACTCGTGACCTCTGGAAGTGAGAAGAGCAACGGACTGAGGATGGAAGAATCTAAGAAAAAGGCCATGAACGAAACTCTGGTAGGCAGTCAAAGGTGGGTAGTCGAGTCCCCAATAGCTGAGATCATTGCTGGAGCTGTTTCGATACCATTCCTTGACCGGAAGGTTAGTGGTAATCTCCATCCAATGTCTCTGAGCCTCAAAGTCCCCAAACTTTGGAGGGTTGCCGGCGCCGGAGTAAGGGTGCAGTGACACGGCCACACGGACCAACAATGCAAACAACCCAACAGCGATGAATACAGCTGCTGTTCCATTCGGAACCAACCACCACCAACAATCAGAACCATCACTTGCAGTGTCTCGAACCTTCTTTCCCTTCCCCATTTCAGAAAATCAGCTCAGATCCATTCACAATGTCAATTCCCTAAAGTAAAGGAAAATTCAACACAGAAAAAAAAAAAAAATCATTACCAATTTTTACAATTGGATAACTTTTACAATTTCATAAATATTTTTTTTCTTTCTATGAACATACACCATTGTCCCAATGTTTGTATCAAACTGGCTCAATCCGGAGTCATATGCTTAAGATGATTTAGAATTAATAATGTAAAAAATTATACTGAAAATATATAAAAATTAAGCTAATTAATGAACACAAGCAATCATGTACAAGTATATAAAATTAAAAGATAAAATTAGTAAGAAGAACATATATATTTGGAACATTTGAATTGTTGTAACCACATTCAAGTCACTACTCCTACTACTACTAATAATAATAATAATAATAATAATAATAATAATAATAATAATAATAATAATAATAATAATAATAATAATAATAATAATAATAATAATAAGTATGAATGACGCTAAAAAACATAAGGCGAAGTTAGACAAATAGCAGGCCAAATCAGCAAATAGTATTGGACGGGAGAAAATATAGTTGATAAATTAATTAAATTAAGGTGTAATTAATTACAAGTGTCTTGTTTAGAATTTTGAGATCTTTTTGGAATTATTATTCTAGGTTTAGATTTCTCTATTTAGATAATGTTGATGTATTATTTAAAAAAAAATTCAATAAATCTTTTTTATTTTTTTTAAGTTGGTTTAAGAGTCTTCAACACATGCCTGAACGTTTCCTTTCTCTTCAAGTGGATTTCACATGCCAAGCATTTCCAATGAGTGACACGCATCATAGTCGTTCTGCTGCTGATTGTTAGTCTTGGGTTACATGTCTCTCCCTTAAAATGACTAGTGTTTGTTGCAGCATCGCTCTATTTCTTGTTTTTTTTTTTTACTTTTTTTTCATTAAAAAGAGTGAGAAATCCTTGATTTTTTAGCATAGCAATTCCACTAAGTAATATTGATCTTCTATATTTATCTTATGATAACAGTTTTACTGATCAAAATTATGACCAATGGACTCAATTTATTATAAGCACCTTAAAAGCTTATATCTCAATATAATCTTAATTTTCAAATTTAAGACAATGATAACTTATATAAATTATTTCATGATTAGGAAGATTCATGACTACAAAAGTTAATAGAAATTAATATGTTCTAATATAGTGTTATGATATTTGACAACACTTTACAAATATTTATTTTATACATTAGAACTTCTATACGTGCTATAAGTTAAAAAAATAGTAAAATCTTTAGTGTGAAATAAGGAATCTCTATTTATATAATACTATTTAATGTTGATGTTGAAGGATTTGGAATAATTGAATTAAACTAATATCAAATTTTGAAACTTAAAAATTGAAGGTCCGTTCACAAGACAAGGTTATCAAGCAACTTTCTGAATCCAAAGTATCTTATAAAATGAACAATTCAGAATATATTGTACCATAGAACATTCATTCTGGATCACAAGATAAAAATCTATTCCAAAATATAAATTACTTATTCTAAAGTCTAGATTCCAACATAAAAAATAAAATAAAAACCGCACTCTTGTATATTCTATAATACAAAATTTTATATTATGAAATGTAGATTTTGAAATATAAATTTTATATTTTAAAATGATTGTTTCTTATTAAAAAAATATTGTGATTGAGTTTTAATTACATATTTTGAAAAATATAATTTTTTAATCACCTAATATACAATATATAGATACTTTTGTACGAATCTCCATTTCAGAAAAAAAAAATATTTTTTAGAACATTTTTACTGTACGGAACTTATTAAAAGTTATAAAATTTTGAAAGCTTGGTTATTTATTTAATAAATTGTACTCATGTTTTAATAAAGTTTACTCATTAACATGGACTAATAAGGAATATTCACAATTGATGTTATCTCAGCAAAATAATCAAAAATCAATTAAAATAATTTTTTGTTTATATTTTTTATTTTTTATTTTTAAATATGAACAAATTTTTTCAAATTTTAGATTGAAATAATAATAAAAGAAACGAAGAAAACCGCATTGATGTTATATGTTTAGAATAAATTATCCACTAACAAAAGTTATTTATTATCTCTTTATATTTTACTTAAAATATATTTATTCTATTAAAATGAGATAAAAAAAAATTATGTTGTAACTTTTACATTTAGATTATGTAATTTGTTTATAAAAAATATAATAACAACCATTTAAAAAATAGTTCATAATATATATTTAATTTAATAATTTTGTTATAAAATATTTAACATCTTTAAAAGAAATGTTTTATATTATTTTGTAAAAAATTATCTTATAGTTTAAAAATATATTTAATAATTCCCTAATGAAAAATAAATAAACTTATTAAAAAAAAATTCAAATCAAACTAAACTAAAAGTTATAAAGTTATATTTTATTCAATTTAATGAAAAATAAAACTAAATAGAAGAAAACACTTTTTAAGAGTAATGTGTTGTAGAAAAAGGTTAGACTCTTAGCTGAAATTCTCTTTTCTTTTTCAACTTTCTAAACTCTATGCCTTGTTACTTCAAACTTATAATTGATAGATTCAGTCTTCAAAAATATTATATTATATCATATTTATTTAAGTTTTCAATAAAGGTAATTTTTAAATAAATATAAAACAAGATCAAACTTAAAAAAAAAATAACAAATAACGTTACATCTATTTATATATTAATTATCTCGTTCAAATTCAATATTCTTAAAACTAATTACAAACACTTTCTAATTTTAATTTTATACTTTTAAATTTCCTGTAGGGACACACTCTTCTTCCAATTTTTTTTAATGCCATGAATGTTATTTCAAAAGCATCAGCTAAAGAAACTACAACATATATTTCACTTGCAATTAAACAAGTAAACTTCCAAAGTTTGACCACAATTACACATGTACTTATGAATCCACCACATGAACACTTAGAATATATGAATATGTAAAAAAAGAACACAGAAAACTAAAGACTCTTGATGACTTAAAAAGAAATAAACAACACATTCCAAGAACATTAAATGTGGTTGTGGCACAGCTTAAGCCACTTCCTCACTTGACCGTGTTCAGCTTAGAGATCAGATCTGAGCTAACTTTCGGATATCGAAAGGGTAAGCATCTGATGGATTTTGAGCACTGTATGCTCTTTCAGCCACAATAAGATTGCCAGCCTCAGTAGGATGAAAAGCATCCCAAAACAAGTATTCTCTTCTGTTTTCGCATGGAGTTTGCATTGGCAGACATGTAATTTGACCATTGTTCCTTCCTACCCCACAACACCCAGCATTTATGACACTGAAACCTGAAGGTTGATTCATGTCAATAGAATTGAGTTAATATTATTCGGTGCTTGCTCAAAAAAGTGTAAAAACATGACTATAAAATGTTGTGTGGTTAGAAAATAATTACCATAGCCTGCAGGGTTGCTTATAATATCTTGAAAGATACCATAAGAGTTTATGTAGATGACTCTTGCATCAGGCATTTGGCTGTTGAATTGGTCGGTGAGAGCTTTCAATCTGGCATTGAACATTTGGTTTGCAATATTGATTCTTTCAACACATGTTTTACCATCTGGGCTGTTTCTGGCCAACTCATTTGGGCTGCAACCTATTTGGCCTATTCCAAAAAGCACCATTTTTCTTGCTCCATAGTTGTACAAATTCTGAATGACAAAAAAAATCAATATTTAAAATTGTGGAGCTAAAGTTTTTCTTGCACAAATTTTCTGGTTTGTTTCACTTTTAAGATTAAATGTTTTTTGAAGCATTGCATGTTATAATAGACAAAATGAAGATGGAAAGATGAATTGGAAAAGACAAAGAGAGATAGAGACTAACTTTTAGTTGGTCAGTGTATGAACTGATAAGAGCATCAGCAAACTGATCTGGTGTGTACTGTCTGCTGCTTGTATAGAATTGAGGCATGAAATAGTTGTTTAGATAGTCATTGCTACCCAACCCAATTGAATATATGCACTTGCTCAAGTAATTTGCAGCTGAGTCTTCATTTCCTAGTAAATTTACCACTTGGGACACTGTGTTTTGATAATTTTGTACCTGCCCACTAAAACTAATGCGCCCTCCCTACAAAACAAATGAACAACTTTAGAAGTTAAATACTAAATAGTTAACCATAGTGATTAAAAAAAGTGGTGTTGCATAATTTATAGGTACCAGTTGCTGTCCAGTTTCATCTCTAATTCCAGCAGCAGCAGATGCATAATTGACTCCTTTAAGTATATCATCGCCACTAGCTTCAGCATATGGAGGTATGAAATCATCGAATCCCAAAAGTTCAGCTGTTAAATTTCAACAAAAAAATGTCAAATAAGAGTGAAACTTTTCTATATAAATTTATTTGTCAGATTTACTTTCTTCTTGTTCTTGGTTGTTCTTACAAAATCAGTATAGTTGTTGTAAATAACAATCTGACAGTAAATTTTTCTTTATTTGTGTTTCTACACTTCTACCTTTTTTAGTCAATGAAATGAACTACACCCCTCTATACTTTTTCAATTGCACATTAAATGCTGGCAACCAGATCCATGTGCATGGAATTTAAGGGTCACTCACAAAACTTATGAGGGATAAACTAACTCAGGATAGTGCCAAGAAGCAGTGCTCTAGTCTGCTTCCTTCACTGCCATCTGCACCTTAATCCATTTTTTATCAGTCAAAAAAAATCAATGCTTCTTAATTATATCATCTCCTTCTAGAAAAATATTAGGCCGTGTAGGTATACATTTAATCTGTTGTCTGATTTAGCATAACACAGTTTGGCATCCAATGCAGCATTATGCATGCACATGCACATATTAAGATGTTTAGTTACACACTTAACTAACAGGTTAAAAAAGGGAAGAAAAACATCAGATCTTGGACCCATTTCGCTGTCCTTGACCCACTGTAACTATGTCATTGACAATGATGTTTACTATGGATGCATGCATGTGAATAAGACCATGCAAGGAAGTATATATGCATTTGAACTAAGAAAGAGGAAACTCACCAATTCCATCAACAGTGGTTTTTCCATTGGAAAACCTCCCAGAAGGTCCATTAGGGAAGTCAATCCCATAAGGCAGATAATCAGCCCTAGCCAAAGATTGAAGCTGGTTGTTGTTCCCATTATCAACCAAGGAATCACCAAAAATGAAGTAGCATGGCACTTGTGGAGCAGCATGAACCCCACACCACAAACCAAGAACCACAACCAGTGCCAGCATGGTTGTAGTTGTGAGACCTAGGGCTGCCATTGAGCAAGAAAAGGTGGCTTTGACTTGTGAGAAAATATGAAGAGTGAGTAGCTATGGAAGATAGGGCATGAGAGGGTAGCTATATATATATAGTAGAGAAATAAAGACACTAGCACGCTGTATTGTGTAGAGTGTTACTTTTACAGTTGGGAGTGTTGGTTAGGTGCATTAAATGGACGCGGATGCATTGTGAGATTGAATGAAATGGCTCCATTACCAATTCCACTGTACCACCCCAACCTCATTGATGAAATCTGATCAGTGATGTGATTCAACTTTAATGCAGAGTTGCATTTTGCAGGGATGAAAATGAAAATTTGGACTCTTACTATTCCCAAAGACATGCGTAATAAACTCTACTTGACATGCATGAATACGCGTAGCAGCTATAATATGGTAGATTGGATTCCTTTCCATCAAAATTTTCCTTCAGGCAATTTAACACTAATGATCTTAATTTTATTTAAGTAACATTTCTCAGTGTGTTAATAATTTGGCAAATTGATAATGAAATATTGTCAATTTGAATTGATACAGAAACTTCAAGGGGTCAAGGAGATTTTAAATCTAAACTGAAACTTATAATATAAATCAGAAATCAAATTTTTGTCTTAACCTTAAGTTTATATACACTTGAAAAGTACTCTGTTGTAAAATTATAATTTTATTTGGCGTCAGTTAGTTAGAAGCACCGAAACAGCAACTCAATTATGCTAGACGATTGAGTAATAAATTAACAAAGTGAGATGGTGGTGTTTGATTTTGACATTTTGACAGAATAGATGTTTGTATTCATAATGCCGGTTTAGATGCCTTTCGAAGAATGTTGTGCTCTTTTATATACTTTACATTGGTTATGTAATTAGTTAACACATGATTTTTAATATTATGTGCAAAACCTGAGTATTATTTATATGAAATTTGCAAAACTAAACATATAGATAATTAAATTTAAAAACAAAAACAATATTTAATATCATCTTAAAATTTTAATTTTAATTTAATTTCATTAAATTGACTTATAAAATAAAAATATTTCTGTGCATTTAATTCTATTATACTTTTATCTGGAATGAATATACATGTATATTATATAGAAGAATGAATTGGGTGTAGTATGACATTGAGTACTATGTACATTGAATTAAAGTTTGATATATAACTACAATTACAACATTACAATAAAGGATGAACTTATAAATATATAAAGTATTTAATGATAATATAAAGAGATTACAACTCAATAGTTTTTTAAAATTTCAATCCAATCTTATTAACTCTTTTTTATATATTTTTAGTTTGCTGAAACCGTAATTTCTGATTGGAAATAACTTAAACTTTAATTAAAAATATCAAATATTTACTTCCTTTCAATATATATGATTTCCATAAAGAACAAATGTTACAACAGATATCAAGGCATCAAATATTATTTTTAATATGAAATCTCTTTATCAAATAACCCAATTTTAGTTTTAATTGTTAAAAATTTATCAATTAATCAATGTTTTTATTTTTTAATTAAAAAAGTTAGTTATTTTTCTTAACATATCTCCAAAAGAAATATACTAATATTTGTATTCATAACATATAAATATATAGAGAAATTAGAGTAGATTGAAGAATTGAATGACTTGGTCTAAGTCATCCACCTAATATGCTTTGTTTCCAGCACTCTATTATTATTATTATAATTCTTCATTTAAAGCATTTAAAGCAAAGGGTCCACACTACACTGCTCTTCATGGATGGTTATCCAACATATAACATTTTGCAAGTTATTTGAAGCTAGCCTAGGACTAAGGGATTATCTTAATTTTGTGGGATGCATGCCTTGTTCATTCAAACCAGACAAATCTGTAACCCTTGATCAAGATTGACATCAAAGGGAGGAAAAGATAAACTATCATAGTAAATGATAGATGGTGATTCCTAGAATTTTCAACTACTACTACTATTAACATTTTTGTGTGTAGTGAGAACAAGTGGGTGAAACCTGATTGGTTTAAAAATAATTTTATGAACAACTTTTCCTTCTCTGTACTAAATAATATACTTTTTGGAGTGATGAATAATCTGTTGACACAAATTAATTAATAAATAATTATGGATTTTATCACAATAGATTTCACTACATTGGATATAATAAATTCCAGTTCAAAGAAAGGTCAGGTTTAATATAATAAATAAAAAATGTTTCTTGATTTTAATGTTAAGGAATGAAATTGACTCTTCACTAATAATGAAGACATGTCTTTTAAAGTAAGATCTTTATTTAATTAATTATTCTATTTTGTAAATAACATTATTTAAGTTTTAAATGGAAGATACAGAACAATATACCAATATGTACATTATGATAAATAATTAAGGAAACATAAGCTATAGTTAAGGGTATTATGATATATATATGTATTATGTGTGGTTGATTATTTCTGAAAAATGAGAGAAAGTATACGGTTAAGGTTAAGACCGAATGTTATTTAAAATGCAATCACTTTTTGTTATTACTTAGTATTCTTTGAAAAATAGTCACTCATGGCTAAAACTGAGTATTATTTGAAATGCAATCATTCTTAACTAAGACTAAGTATTTTTTTAAGTGTAGTCACTCCTAACTAAGAATAAGTATTTTTTGGAATGCAGTCACTCTTAATTAAGATTGAGTATTCTTTAGAGCCCAGTCACTCTTGACTAAGCCTAAATATTATTTGAAACACGATCACTCCTGGCTAAGATTGAAAGATTTACAAAGGATGTGATCTAAAAGATCACAACTTCATTCACTATAAAGAGGGGTAGCATCTAACATATACAAGGATTATCAAGATAATATAGTCAATTAGACTATTGAGAGATATGAGGCAAGGTTGGTGAAAAAGATATACATCCAAACTGAAGGCATTGACTATCTTAATATTATTTCTTTGGTGGCCAAGGTGACAACACTAAGGTCATTTCTATCCTTAACCTCAATTTTTAATTATGAATTAAAGGAATTGTTTAAAAATAATACTTTTTTACATAGAAAATTGAAAGAAAATACTTAGTTATCTCTCCTCTCCAATGAACTAATGAACTAAACAAGTTTTAGATGACAGTTTAAAATGAAGGATCTTGTAAAGTTAAAGATACTTTCTAAGTTTTGATGTAACTAGAAACAATAAAAAAATAATAATGAATCAAAGAAAGTAGGTGTTGGAATTGTTATCATGTGCATGTCTATAAACCAGCCTTTACACCAATTATCAAATTGTCATCCATTGAAGTCCATTAAAGGTGAACCATTTAGGGATGTTCTAACAATGTCCCTTATTAGAAGGTTCATCATATACCACATAAAAAATATATTTCTCTATTTAATAGCTTTAACAATTCCTTACTAAGCTTATAATTGTTCATTACATTGCAAAGTACCAAACCTTAAGACTATTTTTTTCTTAAAATAACATTTCTATTCTCAATCCATATTGTAATAATGATTGGACAACATGTTGTAACTTAAGATAATCAGTAACTAATTTCAGTATTTATAAACACTACAGTAAAGAGCTATTATGAGGCCAAGTACAGAGAAATAGTCAATGTCACCTGTGAAATTCAATAGCTAACATATCTTTTGTAAGTTTCTTTTGAACAATCATCTCTTTTGTATTGTCATAATGATCTAGCAGAACATTTTGCAATCAATCAGACATTTCATAAACACACAATAAAAAATGTTTCACAATCACAACAAACACAAATATATGGATGAACTTAAGAATTGACAGATATATAAATAAACTTTAAGAGTCATGACAACAATACCACTCATTGATAAATTATTACAATTAGACTGAGTTATTTTATAAATAATTTATTGAAATATATAAGACATGGTTTTCATTTTTTCAATGTAAAGTAGACAGATCCAAATATAGATACTTAAAATTTTAATTTTATTATAGTTAATCCTTAAATTTTATTATTTTTTATAAATATTTTTTCTAACATTTTCCAATTAAATAATTTATATTAAATATTGATAATTTATTAATATTTTTCTTTTCTATGATTCGTGTTTTATATCCTTTTTAATTCATTATAAATCATCAATATTTATAGAATAAATTTTTGCTATGACTTTCTTTTTGTTTTATTTAAGTGAGTCAATGCAAAATTATAAGATTATAGGATTCACATAGATTAATAATTATTTATTATTTAATATAAATAAAATATAGCATTCATTAAATTTAATAACTATAAAGTATAAGTATAATAATTAAAAACGATAAAACATAATAACATTTAGGATTAAAAAATCAAATAGATCTTTTTAATAAGCTATTAACATTTAATGAAAAAAATTTAACCGAACATATTAGAAAATTATTTATAAAAAATTAATAAGTTTCAAGAATTAATCAGGTTATTAAAAACAATTAAGTTTTTGTTTATAAAACAACATTTTTAAAAAAAAAAATCAATTACAACAAAATTAAAATTTAAAGTGTCTACTTATAAATAAAATAAAGTTTAAGAATCAAGTAGGACAAAATTATAGTTTGAAATGTTTATTTAAAAAAAAATACTTTCCTTTATTCAAAATTTGAGTTTACGTTATTTTTACATATTACTTATGGACTTTTGTCCAACTAGTAATTGTTAAAATGTAGTTCTTCAAAGTAGGCTTTCTTGATATCAGAATTGTCTTTTGTCATACTATTGAAGTCTTTTAGTTGTAGTTGTATAAATTATATTCATTCTACATGATAAATATATGATTTTAATCTATTTATTTTCAATTGTACCAATTGGGTCTTAAAGAGTCAAACTATATATTTTTCATTTTGTCTATTAATTGAAATACACCAATGTCATAAGGATTTATATACCTTATGTTAAAAACTTCTTAATAATATTTGAAAAATTAAAAGTGCAATTTGATTTTTAAAATATATTATTTGAATATGATAAGAAGTTTGTTGGCAACAGGTAATAAGTACAACCCTATCAGTGTTTTAGCATCATTTTGAGTATATCACCCACCACATGGGTCTATTTATGACCCTTCCTAAGGGGAAATGTGCTTTAAAGTTTCTTCAACCATTTAAGTCATGTGGTCCTACTACACTAATGAGTTTAGCCATGACTTTCTTCTTCAATGTTCACATTAATGTCTTCTGTCTTTTTTTTTTTTTTCTTCTTTTGAATATTTGATTTTATTTGAATTGTCATGATTTATCTAGAATAGAGTGTCCAATCCTTGTATAACTATCACTTCTTGTCTTTTTTACCTTTATGGATAGTAATGACAAAAGTTAAACAAAAACTACACTGTGATTGCAACTTTTGATTGGCAACATTTTTTTTTAATATTTGGGCACGATAATCGAATAATTTATTTCTCATTTTTCAAAAGTCAACATCATAGATGGATTATATGTTTAATAACTATCTTTTAATATTTAATTTGTTTATTTACATCTGGGTAGAGAGATTGAAAGGTAAAATAAGAAGGAAATTATATAAATACGTTTATTATAATAAAAAAGATTAGTTTTTTTTTATTGTTCCTGCTAAAGTATTATCTACTAAAAGGTCAAATTCCACTGAAAAGTGGAAACTGTATAATTTTTGAAATTACTTTTTCTCTTTATTTATCAAGTGGAATTTAAGAATAAGAAAATCATAATGAACTGTAGCTGTTAGGTATAAATCTCAACAACAACAAGATACAGAGAATATTACTAGAGTAGAAGATATATTTTAATATTTTAAAATACAATCATTTAATAAAGTAATTCTATTTAAGTAATATCATTAAATGCTTAAAAATGCTAATAAGATAATATGATTAAATTTTTAGAATTAATTTCTACACCGATCTGAAATTTTATCATTTTATATTTGCTAAAAATGACCCTTAATATTCATGTTTCAACACTAAATGGTTTTTTTCCTCATTGAATCTAAATACAACCAACTCAAATAAGTTCTTTGGTTCAAGTCTATTGGCTCCAATTTATACTGGAACTTTTGTAAAAAAAATCCTATATCTTTAATTCTAACAGGACAGAATATTTTGTATGCTGAAAACCGTTATGGAAATTTCCAACTATAATAAATTGTAACAATATACTTATATATAAAATATAACTTAGTATAAAGAAAATATAAAAAATAAATAAATATAGATACTCCAATTTTTTCCTTTTATATTATCAATTAGATACATATTTGTCTTTTATATTTTTAAGTAGGTTCAAATTGGTCTTTCATGTGGTTGAGTTGGTTTAATTTAATCATTCATGCTTTCAGTAAGTTTCATATTAATCCTTTAAATGTGTTACAGAATCCATCCAAATATACACTTACTAAAACCATACCAATTCTCTAAATTCAAGCTATATTCACCCTCAATGTAAATAAAAAAAAAATCCAACTCACAAAAGTTTGTCAACTAATGAATTTACAAACTATATTTCCAATTAACCTATAGTTAAATTACTCTTAACCTAATAAACTTTTGATTCAAGCTAATAAAACTCACATATTTTTATTTCTACATCTATAAACTTTAATCATACAAACAGAGCAACCTAGTGTTGTTATTTTGATTTCAATCCATTTCTAAAATATCTTTTTATTAATCTACTAAATAAGTTACAAAAAGTCTTGACCTCCAATATTTTCCATGTAAAGCGAGTTAAAATTTGAACTAAAATAGATTTGACTCATCACAACATCAAAACAAAACTTAAATTACTTCGTTAATACTTTTCAAAATTAAAATATTCTAAATTATAAATTGATCTTTAAATATTTTACTTTAATTATAAATTAATTTTTATTATTTGTGGTTGAATTATAAAATTGAGATTTAACCCAACTTGTTTGGACCTAGCTCAACTTAGTCCAATTTGGGTTTAGCTTAACCTGATTTGACTTTGTATGATTTAGGTTAAATCTAACTAAATTTTTCTTGACTTGAATCCAACCTAACACAAGCCTAACACGACTTAGTTTAACTCAAGCTTAACCTAATTCAATTTGAATTATCCTAATTTGGATTAGGCTCAACCTAATCTAACATAGACTTATCTTGACTGACTAGGCCGACCCAAACTCAATCCAACTCAATCCTATCTTGACTTAGGCCAGACCTAACCCCAACCTAAATTGATTTGACTTTGGCTCGACTAGCTCGACCTAATCTTATTCTAACCCAACTTGGTTTGAATTGGAAACATAACCCAACCTAAGTCCACCTTGATGCAATATTACCCAAGATGGATTCAACGTGAGTCGAGTCAATCTCAAGCTAACATGACATTACCAAATATGGATTTGACCTAACTTAACCTAGCTTGACATATGCTCAAATCTACCGATAATAATGTGAGTCTAAATCAACCTAATATGGACCCGATTCAACTTAGCTTAACATGAATTTAATCCAACTTGACTTGATCTGAGTTAAGTTTGTATCAAACCAACCTGAGTTGGCCTGAATTAGAACTCAATCTGACCTTGGTCCAATATAATTCAACCTAACCCAATAAAAATTTAGTATGACTTAGATTCAGTCCAACTTAACCAAACTTATACCTAATCTAACTCAAGTTAATCTGAATGAAACTCCTGACTTGACATAATTTCGATTGTCTATATTAACATGAATTTAGATTTAGGTTGACTAAATGGTTTTTATATATATAATTATTTTTTAAAGTTTTTTTTTCATTTTCACTTTAAAAATATTTTTTATTTTTAATATGACGTATGAGTTAACTTGGCTCATGGAACTTTTACTGACATTTTAGCACTACAAATAGACGGTTGTCTATGTGAACTTTTTTTTTTTTTTCAAAATCGTATGAACCAAAACCAAATCCTGTAGGCTGGGTCAAATGGACATGTCCATAAGAAGTACATATACATCAGACAAAAAATAAGGAACATTTGCAACCATTTTCTACACTGACTTAATGGATTATAAAATGTCATAATTCTTCTCTCCAATGTCCCTTTGACTAGAAAAACATAAACTTTTACTAGAAAAGTTTTAACATTCAAGCCCCTTACCATAAAGTGTTTACAATTACCAAACGTACTCCATAAGTCATTAGTTGTTCTAGCAGTTCGTAAGACTGCACTTTCTCCAATGTGATAAAGGGATTTCCAATTGCTTGGCCATTGTTTGTGAATTTGTGGCTTTGGAAAAATTTGTCCTACGTCAATATGCAAATGCATTGGAATATGTAGACAGTAAAAGGACAAAGGAAGTCAATTTTGAAACCTATTTTTATAATTTGGGTGAAGCAATAGAACAAGAACCCTGATTTGTGAATCTGGGGAGGAACCTTTTTGTTCCACCAACCACAACGTAACTTATCAATTGTTAAGTTCTTTTTTTGGAAAAAATATTGTCAATAAAGAAATAATATAACAACTTAGACGGATATGTGTACACTTAATGACCTGGTAAGATTCTTCTCACGATTTCCCATTAGGTGTATAAAAAAGAAAAGAGAGACCAAAATATACTATTTTATAAATTTAAAGGATACAAGCTAGATTCTTTTTTAAAGTTAAGAGATTAGGTTAAACTAAAACTAAAATTTAGCTATACATATAAATATAAAGAGATTAAATGGCATACTACATCATTCAATGAATTTAAATAAAAAATTATATTCTCAAAACTCACACGGAAAGGTCTTTCCATACCCAATCCAATTAAATTGAGTCCGGTTTTGTTTATAATTGAATTAATTTTTATCATCCAAATTAACTCATTTTTATATAGGTTTAGTAATTGAAGATTATAGACAATTTGTATTATTTTTTATCAAATATTTAATTTGATTGCATATATTTTTTATGATTTAATTTATTGTCTACTTAAAACCTTAAATTAATTCTTATAAATATTATATTTTTTGATTAAGTTATACTTAAAAATACAATTTTTAACATAAACTTTTTTTTTTTTTAAAATCTTA
>Ga0209700_105319_pt1 | contig 21847 bp, 6 predicted proteins | sample SiratroredBW_FD_187528 | JGI IMG/M metagenome (GOLD analysis project Ga0209700, IMG submission 187528) | Root nodule microbial communities of legume samples collected from California, USA - Siratro red BW (SPAdes) (version 2) | ecosystem: Host-associated > Plants > Roots > Nodule | place: USA... | reverse complement strand
AATTACAAATAGTTTTTTTTTTTTTTTTCAGATATTAGTTTTTATTTGATTTAACATTTTTATAAATTAAAAGAAAAAGAGAATGTTAGGAAAAGAAAAATGATTAGTCATTATATCTTACAGTGTAATAATGGCACCGAAAGCAACCTTTGGTAGGGGAGGGGCACAATGCTTCCTCTTCTTTTTTTTTTGGTTTTCCTTCGTTAACCGTGTCCCATTTTCACGCAAAAGAAACTGGAGAAAACGTTGATAACTTCTGCAAGTGTATTTACTATATCTATAAACAATATTTTGATTATAATTGGAACCAATGAAGTGTACGATGGAAATAGAGAGTGGCTGTTAGGTAGCAAGTAGAGCATAGGATAGCATAGCATGTGCAGTGTTATGAAACGTCAAAGGTCGTGTATGCGTAGGAACAGTAATAGTTATAACGTTAACGCTTTGTTTGGAGAGAGAGAGAGGACAGAGAGAGGGATGAATTAAAAGGATTGGATTGTATATCAACAGGTGAGCTGTTTGGACGAATAGAAAAATGATAAGATTTTTTTTTTTAATTTTTTTAATTGATGTATTTCAGAAATTATTAATTGATCAGTGTATATATGACAAATTTTTAATTCAGAGTATTTTGTAATTTTTAAAATTATGATTCGTTTATAAAAATATTTTATAATTTTTATTTTACTTTTTAGGACTATTTTTTAATATCAAGTTTTATTTCCTCAAATCTATTCACATTATTAAAGATATCATCTTACAAATCTCTCTTTATCTATCATCTAAAATTAAATCTTAAATTAGATTATCCAAACCATCTTTCTCTTCGGAAATTCTCTTAATAAATAAATTTTTTTAAACCAAACAAACGTTAAGTATGGTCACTTTGGATGAAAATAACGCGAGCGTGAGCGCGTGGAATCGACGGTGCAAGAGTTTTAGTTCAAGCGGTGTGGTGTGGAATTGTGATATTTGACCAAACCTGAGGGTGAGTTGGGTTCCATCTCCAGCTTGTGGTTGGTGGCAGTAACCAAACCAAAATCCGATTTGTTATCCACAAAGAATAAGCCTAAAGTCCAAGTTGGTGTTGATGCACCTTACATACGGCATTGCCCGACACTGCCAAGTCAAACTTGGGAAACTTCCAAATTCCGATATTCATCCAATCCAATTCCATTCACTCACCAGTCTTCGTCAATTTATCATTTTTTTCTATCTTTCTACTCTCAACCCAACTACCAATTCCCCCACTTTATCAAGTGTATGCTCCAATCCAGCCAATTCAAATTCATTGTTGCCTTCGTTTACTTTTCATGCTGTAAGTCAATAACGTGATCAGAGGGAAACACAGGATTGCGACATACTTTGCAACTATATGTCCACACTCATATGCACTACGTTTCTAAGAATTAGGAAACACCTTTAAAGAAGTGTTTACAGATTATCCATTAATCAAATTTTCATCTTTGTGACCACTCCCTGGTACAATTTCTCTATATATAAAGACTCACTGTTCTCAAAGTTTAATTAATATCGCAAGATTGGAAGGAAACAAATTAAATTATTTTTACTTCTAATAAAACATGATTATATTCACGTTATTCACTTATTGATTTAAGTTAATCTTGAACTATACAAAATCATATATATGTTTATTTTGTATTATACAAAGTATTTATTATTTTCGTTTATCAAAAACATTCATTTAAACACAACTCACAACAATAATTTATTAAATAAATAAAAGAATAATTAATGTTGTATATTTAATACATCCTTACCAAACAAGTGTACGAGAGGTAAGAATGACAAGTGAATTAGGGTTGCTCATCAATTAAAATTGGATTTGAAATAGTTATATTCTTTAATACTTATTTAAATTCATTCATCAAGATTAAGGAGAGTGAGAGAGTGTATAAATTTTGTATATATCTAAATATGTTATTCCTCTTAAGTGAGTTACCAAGTAATTAGTTGATCACTATTTTAGATGATTTATTTATCTTAGCCAAAAGTGTTTGTTTGGCAAAAGAATACTCCATTGTTAGTTAGGAGTGACTATGGTAAAGAATACTCAATTATTATTTAAGGGTTACTAATCAAAGAATATTTTATTTAATAAAAAGTGATTATATTCCAAATAATACTTATTTTAGTTAAGAGTGACAATGTTTTAAATAATACTCCTTTTAAGTAGGAGTGACTGCTGTTCAAAAAATACTAGTTTTAGCTAGAAATAGAGTTGCAGTCCAAACAATACTCATTTAGTCATAAGTTGTTATGGTCCAGACAATAATCAAAGAGTTAGCTATGATTGCTTATAAGTTCAAACAACACCCAATAAGTTAGTCAAAAGTCACTATAAGCCTGTAAAATACTCAAGGGGCTAGTCATTATTGGTTTGTATATCTGACAACATAAGTCTAAACATAATTTGCTTTATCAAACAAGCCACTATAAAAGTATTATTTGTATTTTATTTTCTTACACTTTTACTTTACATGTTATTGTGATTTTTGTTAATTGAAAATAAAGAACTACCGTGAAAAACAATTTAAACTTGTAAATTTGTTAATTAAGCTATAAAATTGTGTTTGTTACGTTCCTTTATATAAAATAAAGGTTAAAAAGGCATTGGCACATCATTTGTCATATTAAACTATGGTAGGATTGATCAGAATCAAACTATATTTTCTACAATTTTTAAAAGATATTAAAATACAATTTAACATTTTTTGGTGTTTTTCCTATATATATATATATATATATATATATATATATATTCATTTTTTGGTATGATATTTCAAAGAATATCATTCACGAGAATACAACATCATGCCGTGAAATAAACTTCCCCCTGTGTTAATCAGAAAGTTTGAAGTTACTCTATCTTTTCAAAATAACTAGTATAATGTCTTCCGCAACAAAATTGTTAAACTATAAATTGATGTTTGTTGACGTGGCAAGTGACTTTGGTCCTCAGATACTGTTATCATAAAGTAGAAGTTGAAGGAAGACAAATTTTAATCATCGATTGCGAGCCAAAGCGTCGAAAATTATTTTTCTGTGTCGTTTAGTTAACGTTTTCTTTGGTCAATCTGTAAGGTGGGGTTTCTCCTAGCCAGTTTCTACTTTCCCCATCTATACTCAGAAACATAAATAATTAACAGTTTAAATCAATGATCCATACCCCTTTGTTCAATTAATTGTTTGAATAAATATCTGACACTTTGAACATTTTAAATTTTTTTTTCTCAAGCGTTATTGGTCATTTGGCCTACCTTAATGAATTCATGATGAAGAAAAACACATAATAAAGACACAGGGTGTGGTTGTCGTGTTAGACCCAACAACTCTAGTTGGAGTGTTGCTGCATTTTCCAAAGTTCAGATGTATGAAGTCATCGTTTCAAATTCAAAGACGTGTTTAACTCTGTCTTGTACCTGGTTGCTAGTTTAGAAGATCTTCAACCATGGTTTCTGCGATTATCTGTTCCATTAAGTAATCCAGGTTTCTGATATGGAAGGCGAATGAATGTAGATTGTTGATAATTATTAATTACTTAATCTTTTTTATGATTACTATAATTTGTTGTCCTAAGCAATTTGAACACAAATATTGCATTTATTAATGAATGTTTCAATCAGCTTCGTGATTAGTTGTGACCAAATTACTTTTTTTAGTTATTTTTCCTTTTTATCTTAGTGCAACAACTTTTAAAACATTAAGGAGAAAAGATATATATTATGTGCGTGTATTATTGAAATGTTAGTATAGTTATTTTTAGTATTTTGATTGTTTATTTTCTTATTTTAATATTAAAACACAATTAAAAGTAAAATAATAATATAAAATATGTATGTCAAATAGAAGAATCTCTTTTAAATTGTTATATGTAAAGAAAATTATTAAAACTATACGTATTATGAAATACATAATAATAATATATAGTACTAATATATTTTGTATATATTATATACATAACAGTACATAGTACTAATATCCGTATATTTTCTATTGCCGTATATAATGAATCTCTGTTCTTAAAATGAGAGATACAAAGACCATAAAACATGGTATAATAGAGAATAAAATCCGTAATAAAGAAGTCATACTTGCTTTTCTTTCTCAACGAACACTATATAAAAGTAATGAAAGCAAATTTTGTCAGCTTTATAGTCTCTCTTTCTTATGCAGAAATCAATATAAGAAAGACGTGATAATTGGTTTGTCCTTGGCGATAAATGCACTTACTTAGAACTACTTTTATCTCCATCTCTAATGTGATGATCCATTTGACGCTATCTTTCGTCGTGGGATACTTTCAGAAGACACTTTGGTGATGAAATATTTCATATTTTCGACCAAAATCACAATTGTGTCAAGATTCTTTTAATGTTTCATGCTAGTTGAGTTGTAATGCTAATTTTAAAAGTATTGTAATGGCTTCTTTACTTAGATATTGCTTTGGTTAAATAGGAAAATTGTTTAAAACGTTTTGTAATATTTGGAGTGATTAAGTTCTATTTCGATAAATTAAATAGTTTTTATTCTTTTAAAATGTTTTTAATTTTGTAATGGAAAATATTTTAAATGATTAAAAATATGATTTACTAAATTAAAATTGTTAACCTTTTATGACGATAATTCTCATTATTGTAATGGATTAAAATAATATTTTAATATATTAAAGTTACTTATAATAGTTATTTTAGTGATTTTTTTTCATGTTAAAATGTGTGTTTAAGTTATTTAAATGATGTCACTTTACACGTGGAATTAAAACAATTTTCTATCCATTAAAATTATCAACTTTATAACTAAGTTGTCTTATTAAAAGAAATTAATAAAATTAATTAAAATCTTTTTTCATAGTAAAAAAATATTTGTTCAAAATATTAAAAGTTGTTTGGTTACTTTGAAAAGTACTTTTTAGAGTTTTCCTAATTGGATCAGTGGATTTAATGTTTTAGATTGAGGAGAACATATTGGGTATCAACGTTGATTCTCTTTTACAATTCTAAGTTTAAGCTTTCAACGTGATCATCCTCATTTCCTTATGTATATTGTGTTATTGGTTCTTGATTAAGGTAATCAAATTATTTTTGTTATAAATTCTTGATTAGGGTAATCAAATTGTTTAAGATCTTGGAGTTTTGGGTGTTGTGTACTTATTTATTTATTTATTTTTATATGTTGTAAAAATTTAAAAGTTAATGAATTGACATTGTTAGTTGGTATAATATTTTTACATGAATGCATAAACATTGATTTTTATTTTTACTTTTATTCAAAGTAGCTTGGATTTGTTCCACACGAATATTTTTCTCCTGATAATGCTATCCATCGTTTCACCCATATGACAAATTTCATCAGCATAAGCATTTATCGTAGATTATAATTCTCGTAATCACATGTTTTGAGTCATGGAAGCTAATGAAAGCACCAATGAAATGATAGAGCTTTTATTGAATACATAGAATTATTCAAATTCAACTAAATAAAGTACAATGATAATCACAAGAAGAAATACGTCAAGAAAAAAATTGACGAATTGAGAACTCTTCAGTGGAAAGAAAATTGGAGAGGAACTAGAATTTTCGAATCAGAAGAAAAAGAATGTATGAGAGGAAAGCTAGGCAACATTTTTCATATTCCATTCAACTCATTATCTTTCCATTTATGGTTATGCTTCTCTTCACGAATAGCACTTGGCTTCCACCATTTTTGAATCATTTGGCGCTTGTCTTGATGTAACAATTAACTCTCTCGTCAATTATTTCTTCCTCGTACACATTACATGTACCATATTTATGATCGTTTGATTACGGATCAAGTGTATTTTATTACTTGTTAATTGCTAAAAGATTGTTATGATTTCTTGTGTTTTGTTCGTCAATTTAAAAATAAACATGTTTATGTTTTTCATTTAATCCGAAAGCGGATATTTTATTTTCTAAACTTGAATTTTCGCTCAATACCTGAATGAATGTTATATTCTACTTTATGAATGAAATGTAATTTTGTATATTTTTATGTGTGGTGTGAAATCAGAGTTCCTCACTTGTTATGTGAGTCACTAAATGAGATTATGACTCTCTTTCAGTTAACTGTTTTTTCTTTTTTGTTTCATTTAAGTTTTTTACACCTCCTTTCAAACTTTAGCTGGTAGAGTATTAAAACGGGTCTGTTTAATCAATTAACCAGCAAAAGATAAGATGAAACAAATTAAAATAGACTACATATGAAAACACCTTTATAAGTTACATTATACATAAAAGTTCCCTCATTCCATAATTTCACAAGGTCACCCAATTTTATATACTTCTGACAACTCCATATATATTGCCATGCATGTATACATATACATATATATATATATATATATATATATATATATATATATATATATATATATATATATATATATATATATATATATATATATATATGTATGTATATATGTATATGTATATGTATATGTAAGTATTTTGCATGATTATGTACATCTCGTAATCTCGAGTAACGTACAAGCTCAATTAATTATTTGTATCAACGTGATTCCTTTGTGTTACTGAAAATGACAGGTGGCAAGAACTTTGTCAATGGTTTTCGTGTACAGATAAGTGTTCGGAGTTATGTATGTGTTATTTTTCAGCTTTTCCAGCTCACTTACCAACAGAAATCCGGCATAAACAGTCACGAGATAATGAATTATGTAACTGCACTTTCATCCATTGGATTTATAAGCTTAAAACCAACCACCTTCTTTTGTTACTTTGCGTGTGTGCGTGTGTATCAATTAAAAATTGTTCCCATGCAGTATGTATCCATTATACGTGTCCCTGTGCTTTTTGCATCCAACAAAATTACCCGCAAAAAAGGGAACTAGGCAACTAGCATGCATGTGTCTGTTTTTCTCCTACCTCATAGTCATAGGCATATAGGAATAGAACCTCTTCAATCAATAAATTTAAATCTCAAACAGCTCCCTTCGCACATCGCAAATGTTTGATCATATATGGACATAGATTTTCAACCTTATTAAGTAACAAAAATGTGTCTAAGTTCGCAAAGAACTAAGACACGTACCACAAAAATAGAACCAAAGAGGAGTACCCCTTAATACGAAAGAAACAAAGTTGAGTATAGTAAAAGAGAAAAGAAGAAAGGGGTGGGGATTTCACCATAGATTTTTCTTGATTACGGTTATATATTCTCACTTTGGTGATAAGCCGACCCTTGCCATTATTCTGTTGTCGTGCATGGGCAGGTGGACGAGGGATGAAAAATTTCTGAGAAAATGTACCATATCGTGAATCATGAAAGCTATAAAGGAAAGGGAGAACATGTGATGCCACAGGTTGTAATTTTCTTTGGCAGCGTTGCAAAACCAAAAGTGGGGTCCAATCTTAATATGCCATCAAATCAGTGGGACGATCTTAGTAGTAAGAGGGGACTTTTTCATGGTGATGGCTTGATGCATCGCAAGTTCAATACGTGTCAATGGACTGTGGTGGTGCATGCTTGGCCTTGTCCTCATTCATTTTGAATAATATCTCAAGTAGGACCAGTTAGAAAAATTCTGTTGATTATTTATTACCTCACATACTGTGGTCGATGCATAGGATCCAGTAGTTACTTCAGTGACATCCTAAATTCTCTAATGTGTGCTTGCTTGCACGATCCCCAAAGCCATAACGTTTCAATTGTTTACTTATGGGCAACTTTCAATTGGGTCATCTAAAACAATAAATTTCAACCCCTTTGACGTCACAGGAAGAAAAGTTGGTGCTGTTGATGAAATAATCACATTATCAAATATAGCATTGTGAGGTGTCTAATTAAAATGGTGACTGCTTAAAGGTAACCTTGCTGCTTTGAACTGAATTTGAACAGTCATACAGACAAATCGAAACCTGCATTTGGCTTTGAAAAGTTTGTACAATAGAGCCAAAAGTGTAAAGTGAAGACAGAAGAAAAAGAAGCAGATAGGAAATGCATTGCTTGCATGAATGATGCATTGCTGGGGACAGGCAAGAGGCACTGAGCCCCAAAGGCATGCCCCATCCTAAAGGGTTTATCAGCTGAGGAAGGGCATTGAAAGAACACTGCTTCTGTCACAGCCAGGTACAACACAAGGGTTAATGAAGTATATATATACATACATACATACTATACCAGTGATGAACTTAGTTAGATCAGAAGAAGAATATGGGTCCACCCAAAAGCCCTGACATTTCATTTATTTCTCTTCTGCTTGGAGTTGGGGCGTGCACCTTTCTGTCTCTACATGCTTGCTAATCAGTTGGACCTCAGCATTCAGTATTTGATCACGTTAAAGTCTGAATGTTAGTATTCCAAAAAACAATTTGACCATACTGTTTGCCTCTGAGTTCGAGATTATAACACTTCATTGAACAAATTTTGGGTTTTGAATTTCTTGGGTTGGTTAATTTCAATCATTGGACTATCTTTGAATTGGTAACAAATATCTATTTTGATATTTTATAAATTTTTTTGAGATTTCTCACGAACCTTGTCTTTTTAACACCTGTATGGGCAGATTTACTACTAAAGAAACACATTATGTAGGTAATCCCATAAGTTGGTCTTGTTGTAATATATATGGAAGTTGAAGAAACGATGAATGTTAATGCAATTTGTCCGAAAACCAATGTTCCGTAAGTAAAGAATAGATAGGTAGGGTTGGAAGTTAAGAGTGAAAAAGTGGATAAATGGATGGGGGTGTAGGGTGTGGTGTGGCTAGATTTTGTTGTGAATATGAAAATGTAGGTATAAATCGAAAGAGAGAGGAATGTAGCGGTTGAGTTACTGTTGGTGCACAATGACAGGGCAATGCAGTGGCACCTTTAATTAGGGGAATGGGTTAAAGACAGAGAGAAGCAGAGAAAGCAGTTCAAATCAGAGGCTAGAAAAGGTTATACGGAAAATGGTCAAGTTTTCCAGTAATGGAGGGGTCTAAAACAACAGTTCTCAGTTCCTTAGTCGGCCATTAATAAAAGGGGTGGGTCCTAACACTCACCAAAACCCCAAAAAAGATGACATAACACAACCCCCTCTTTTTCTTCCACATATCTCTCTTTTTCTCCCCTTTCAACCAAGAACAAATCTCATTTTAATTTCCTTTTCTCTTCGTACCTCACGTACTGTTCCCCCTCCCCTCATTCTTTTTCTTCCTTTTTCATTACACTAATACTAACAATAATAATAATAATAGTTGTAGTAACAGTAAATGATCACTCCACCCCATAAGACCCGTTCCAAAAAGCTTTCTCCACCCTTTTCACCTTTCTGCTTCTAACACCACTCTACTTCTTGTAGAACCATCTGAATTCCTTTTGACTCATTCGCTTTATCTATCCCTCCCCCAGACCCAGCTTCCACTCTTTCTCTTCACCAAATCACCCGCCACATCAACCCTCCAACACCACCCCAAATTCAAATCTCCTATTAGCCCATGTTTTCTTCCTCTTCCCACCTCAAAGCCCACCTCTTTCAACCAATCCTCGCCACCTTTCACACGTCTTCTTCCCCATCGTGATCAATTATAACACAACATGGTATTGCATCGGAGACCCCTTATTATAGTTATCTGGTTGTTCTTGTTTCTCTTCATATTGGGCCACTGCCATGCCTCTAGAGCAACCAACGTCTTCAAATTCAGGCCTAAATCTCAACATCACGGTCACTTCTCTGGGTTCTTGCCCAAAAGGATGCCTATACCGTATTCCACTCCTTCGAGGAAACACAATGACATTGGGTTGAGAAGTTGGAGATCACCCTGATGAGGAAGCAAGCAGAATAGTAGTTTTGTTTTGGGTAAAGGTGACCTCTGGTTTCTTTTTTATATTGATTTTATTTTCTCCATCATCTCTTTTCTTTATCAAGAAACAAGGGAAGACGATTAACTTATGTACATGGCGGGTTATTGATCATTGTCTGTAGTACGTTTGATCATGTTATTTTGCTTCAAGGGACATGTAATAGGTACGATCTGCTAGATGGATTTCTCCTTGCTACTTGAAAGAGGAGGAACACTGCTTGTTTAGTCTCTAATTTTCTTTCCTTTCGGCTTCTTTTTTTGGAGTGTGAATCGGTTAATATAGACAATGAAATGGTCAACAACAGCTTCATAGATTTTTCAGTTACGTACTTTACATCTTCTTCTGCTGTATACATACACGACATGAAGTTTTCATTATTCAATGCTCTCTCACACAGTGGTATATTAGACATGCATGTGTTGTATTTCGATGAAGATAATTGAATTTAAGGTTAATATGATAAGGATTAATATTGAAGACGAAGACTTTTTCGTTGGTATAGTACAAGTTGTGGCTGGCATCGAACCTACTCCCTTTGAAATTACTCGTGTGCAAACTCCATGGAAATCGGGTAAGGTGATATCAGTGTCATGCGATGCGTGCGGTTGCGTGTGTTGCTTTCTTGATTTGATATGCAAAAATAAATATATGTGTCTGTACGTATACACTACACTGTTGAATAATTGATCTCAGATTTTCGAGGATTATCTCAGTATCTCACACACGAGCTCAATCAGAGAAATAAAACAAAAATCAAAAGAAAACCACCGAATTCTTCGTGTATATCTGTAATGATAAAAAGCAAATTTGCTTTATGCGGTGTTACTTGTGAATATGCCCAATTAACGCCAAAACTTTGGTATATGTTATTATTTCATGTCATCATAGCTTCTTACGATCTTTGGAGAAAAGAAGAAAAGAAGGTCGACCCAGAGCATGTAGTTTGAGGAATAATATTATTTTACTCAGCATTATAATACTTTCAGTCCCAAGTTTCTTATGCAGTGTTTTTTTTATTATTATTATTATTTCATATGAAAAATAATATCAAAGTCAAACTCGAATCAAACTTTAGATTGTACTGTCTGTTAAAATGTTCTCGTTAATTTAATTTGGTCGACAAATTCGTTGAACATAAAGTTCGTTTTTGTTGAATTAAAAAAACAAACTTTAAATTTAGTTTTCAAATTGTTTCATTTGATAAAGATGAGTTATTAAAAATTTTATAAGCTTAATACAAGAAGTATATCTTGAATAGTTTATATGTAGCAGCTACTACTCCTTCCTAAGACAGTATTTTTCTTTTTTTAATATGTTATGCAGAGATCTTAATGTTGTATCCCTTCTGTCCTAAGTAAATAAAAAGAGAAATATAAGCACTATTATCGTCCCTTACTTTCGGATAATTTCTAGGAAATGAAGTTTCATTGGATTCCACTGGAAAAGACATACATAATGATTCATGAGGAAGTATAGATTAATTACCTTTTTTTTTTCTTTTTATCTCTGGTTATGTATATTTAATGCTGTATTTTCATCGCTTTAGATTTCTCATTTCAATTTACTTGCTCTTCAAGACACAAATTACCAATGTCATGGACACTTTTATTTAATCGAAATAAATGAAAAGTATAAAGTACTTCCTAAATACGGATTATTGAATCCTTCAAAGGTTCATTTTGGCAACATTGCTTCCAAATTTGAAAAGCACAGCTCATGAATCTCACCCCATACGCATTCCATACCTCATGCTACCTAACTATGACGAAATCCAAACAACATTAAATGACCCTTTGCTAAAAGTCTTCATTTTTTTTCCTTGGTTGAAAAACCAGCTAGAATCAAATCTTCATTTCACCATATCACTGTGGCTTTGTTGTGACTCAAGATTTAATGACATACTACAAAAAACCTGGTTCCGTGGCTAAAACTAGCGGAAAAGAAGAAGCAGAAGATATTATTAATTATAGTAAACAGCTTCCCTATTTCAAGGTCATTTTACTCAGTGTGTCCACTTAGAAATGGTAATGAAAGAATAATATCATCAATGAGGGTGGAGGGTACCTTTCCCATTTGCAAGATTTACCAGGCAAATCCTTATCCTGAATTCCCTATGTGATACAGAAGTGTCAATGGATTCTTTGAATTCTAATTCTGGAAAAAGATTTGTCTGGAACTTGTTCTCATTTCCCCTTTCCAATACAACTTGTCAAAGGGTCCCTTCACCTTAGCACCATCAATTTTTTGTACCATGTTATGTGCTGTTCATATCTACACTAATTCCAGTGTTATGATGTCCCAGTCAAACTTCACTAAACAATGTTATTTATTAGGGAATAGACCCTTCTTCAACTTGACCGACCCTTTAAAATTTATTATCTTGATCATCTGACTATACCAGCAGAAGAGTACCAAGATCCCTATTTCAAGGCAACAAGTACCGTTATACCATAAATAAATAGAGAACAAGAATAATATAAAAGTACAGTTCAAAGGGATTCATTTTTGGATTCTAAGACTCCATGACTATAATATAAACTATGTTTTAAAAATGTTGTTAATGATGGTTTTAACATCCTAAGACAGTATGCTTTTCCCACGTTTGTCGTTTAAAGGAAGAGAATAATGAAGATTCAATGCATTATATCTTTAATAGTTTTGTTTGGAAGTTTAATTTATTAAGGAATTAAGATGATGTAATATGTTTCTTTTTAGTCATAATGCAACATCCTGACTCAACTCTCATTTGCTAAGATCTCTAATCAGGTTTCTGTGGCTTCATTCATGTGTCCTGTAATTGTAGGGCCATGAATGATGGAGCTAAGGGACATTTATTGTCAAGTCATATTTCAATATTAATCAAAAGGATTAAATAATTGCAAATGATTACCTTCATTGTAAGTGAATTCATGACCCCACGGTTAAAGCAACAACCGGATAATCATAGTATATATATATATATAATGCGTATCTGATATTAATCCAATAATTTTTATACTTTCTACTATTCATCTTCGTCTGTGTACATTTTTGTTGCTTAAATAAAACAGTTAATACAAGTAAAAATGATTGTCTTAGTTATTGATGGACAGCTCGAATGTTATGCATTTTAACTATGCTATTAATCCAAATTATACATACTTTTCCACCGGATCTGCTGAAGTGATCATAAAAATTTTATCCGCATAATTAAGTACATCTAACCAAGTTATGATTGTAACAAAACTACAAATATATATCATTTTTTTCCCCTCAAACACTGTATTATATGGACCTTATACAGATTGCAATGGTTTACTGGGCACATTTAACCTCACTTGCATTTCTCAAACTTTTTGTTACAGTAAAGAAAGAAGGCAAAAACAAACAAAAGACGGATACGTGGAACACCAATATTATAGCAAACAGTAGGGTGTTATAAAGTTGCACAACAGAGTCACAAGTCCAGAGACCCAGCTATGCTTATGAGAAAGAAAATAAATAGAAATAGATAAGTGATATATACAAGGAAAAAAAGGGAAAAAATAGTAGCTTCTTAGTTTAAGAGAAAAAAAAAATTATAAAGTTGTTTAACTTTTAAAATATAGTAAACGTGTTTCTTTTCCTAGTAATATTTTTAACCCAATTTTTTGAATTTTCTTATATAGAATAATCTACAAAACTAATTATAGGTGTAAACATAACTGAATAAAAAGTCTGATGGATTAGTGTAATGACAACAATAATAATAGTACCGGCAGGATTTGTCTTTAGTCTGATGGACTAGATATCGGAAGATGGGAAAAAAATTGTACAAAAGAACTTAATTGGATTTAGTGGAATACTTGCTTAAAATAGTATAAACATTCTTTATACTACTAATTGTTGAAAAAAATGACTAGATATAAGAGTGAATGCACTAGAAAAAAAAATCTTTAAAAAATCTTTAAAGATGTGAGAGAGAATAAAAGACCGAAAACAAGTACTTTTATACAAGTCTAACCAAACCTTCTTTTACATTTTCTCAAAAAATATAAATTTGAGATTTCATTAATAAATTCTTTTATTATAATGCACCTATATAAAAATACTTATATTGCAAACTTTTTAAATAACTCAAAGGAACAACTATGACGTCATATAATGTTATAAGATATAACTGATAATTAATTGAAAAGATTTTTTTTTTTTTTAGAATTTGCTATCACTTTGGTGCTCAAGTTTTGGAGAAAATATACTGCTTGGTTCTTGACGTTGGACATCAGAATCCATATTATCTTGAATTAATCCTTTAAAACTTATTCTAATATTCAACCGTAGATAAAATACTAATCACATGATAATCTTTTGGATAGAATAAATCCCGGCTAATCCAAATAAAAACATATTAGAGTATTATAAATAAGATGGTGTTTTAACAATTATTTATTTGTCACAATTTTTATTTTTAATATGCTTTACATGCACATTGCTCTCATCTCGGACAAAGTACAAAGCAAGAATCGTCTGAAAAGTTGCTAGAGAAATAGTGTAAACATATAATATTAAATATAAAGGTAAGAGGAAAAAAAAGTTAATCTTATAAAATCCTTTCAACCTCAACAAAGTTGAGAGATATACAAAGAAATCAAACCAAAATGTGAGAAACATATAAGTTGAAAAACTTTTGATATAATAATATTTTTATTAACCTCATTTTCTATGATGATTATGTAACACTCTTGAAAATATGTACACCTATTTACATCAATAACTATTTCTTTGATATCTTCTTTTTATAAGAGAGCAGCATTATGATAATGATATTGATCACTAGTTTCTTTTAATTTCATTTACTTTTAATAGTATTATGATTGTAAGATTTATTACTATTGATTTTATCTCATGAAAATAATTCATATGAAAGTAGGACAATTTTATCATTGTAATATGCTCCATTTTTACTTTCTTTAAATTTTACTTAGTAGAATGTGTTCTAATTTAGTTTCTTGTTCAAACTACAATATTCAATATTCACTTGCTTAGGTGACCTACTTACGCACTTAAATTAGAAATTTTTTACGTTTAAATAACCTAAATCCCATATTAAGCCTAATTAAAATAACGCTTACTCAGACATTCCATTGAATGTTATTTCAAAAGTCAAATACTCATTGCAAAAGACACAATCGCACGTATTATCTTAAGCAAATGTTTCAATCTAGGTGACATATAGCTTGCACTCCAACTTAAGCATGTCCAAACCTTTGATAAAAGAGATGCAACAGTTTCGTGTAAGCGGATTCAAATTCATGTCTAGAGTTTCATCTTACTTCAAATAATATGTTTTCTTCCAAATAATAGTCACTTAAAGCCACTATTATTCACTTAAGCGACTAAAGATTATATGAGGAATTTTTTGTCACCATTTGTGACAAATTATTATACATCATAATTAAGCATTTTTATGAAAAAACTAACACTTCGTAAGAGTATACTTAGCATTACTACTGGTCATGGAGTGATATTTTTTATCACAAAAAAATTTTGTTCCACCTCTTCTTCTTATGACTTCATATTTTGTCACAATTTTTTTTCCACCTCTTCTTTTTATGACTTCATATATTTGTCACAAAATAACAAAATTTTCAGTATTTTGGGATACTTTTATCAAAATAACTATTTTTTTAGTATTATAATTCAAAAATTGTATTCGTCAATAATAAAAAATAATATATAAATCTAATCTAAGTATCACATAAGTACCAATAAAATCATAATAAAATAATATATTACTTGTTAAAGTATAATTTTCCTATATAAAAAGTGATAAGAGTAGAAAAAAAATTAATTTTGTTTTTGAAGATCACTAGTCTATTTTTAATAATAAATTTTCGGATTTTGACTTTTTGAAAGATAATGTATCAAGCCTTTTGATCTATTTCTCATACCAACTTAAATAAAAATGAATACTTTTCTCTAATGTTCACGAGTCTATATGTACATAACATATATATAAATAAAACCTACTGAATCATCATTAACTACCAGAACTAATAATTACAAAAATTAAGGAAATTAGTAAAGATCGATGATTACAAAATAAATAATTAAGAATAGAGATATGTTAGTTCGATTCAAGTTTTGTTTTCTGGCTTAGGCTTCCAACTAAAAATCAAAACAATATGGGATTGGTTCAATTAGATCATAAAGAAAACAAATTATAAATAAATTAAAAAATATTGTGAAGAACAAAAAATAAAATGGCTCGTACTAAAGTTAAAAAGTCTAAAAATAAAATGGTGGATTTGTATCTCACCCTACAGATTAGTCGCATTGAGAATGTTATACATAAAAGGAAAAAAAAAAAGTTACAAAAGAGGAAAGTTCATAATTTTTAATCAGTAGGCCTTTTATATTGTATATGCTGAGTATTTTAAATGATGAATAACTAAGAATAAGTTATATGTAGAATGATGAGTATACATATTTAGATTTGGTTTTACAACATTCCCAATCATCTTAACATGTTCAAATTTGTTGTTTCTCGTATTAAAAACATTGGTGATTTGTTTTTCCTATTGAAAAGAAAAGGTAAACCATGAGAGTGTGATAAACTTTTGAGTTATAGTCACCCACGCTTAATAAATGTTGAACATTATTTCAGCTTGTGGAATGATGAACCAGTGTAATTGATTGCTGTATATGAGTTTCATAATCAGGATTCCTGAACTCATTCACTAATTACTGGAATGTATTTTCTCGTTTCATACTTTCTTGTTTTCATCATTTTCAGATATTTTCACTTTTTTCACCATTGCTTTAATTTTTTGGACAACAAATATCATTGCTAATTGTGTATGGTATTGTATATGATTGGGATAATCACTGTAGTTGCGGTGCCACCATCGCGTGGATCACTGAATAAGTTATTATAAGATAGCAAGCATGCAGAATATAGTTATATATTCACCTTTCTTTGTTTTTTGTTATAGTATATATTCGTCTTTCTGTGCTTTTTAACAGTATTGATGTCTTTTAAGATTATTATTGTTGTCAATATTAATTATTTTTGAAAAATACTTAATTATTCTTCTTTTGTATTGGTAACAAATATAAATTAATATTGATAAGGACTAATTTCTGTCTGAGATCATTTAATTTTCTGATACACAAATATATGTAGTTCCTCACACATCTTCCATTGAAGCATAATTTTCCAACAAATGGGATACTCAAATCAGTCTCTACAAAGAGACAGCAAAACGACCCCTATCCATATTGTGTTCGCTCATAACTACCTTCATTGGTTTCCATATCGCTGATGCAATGGTTAGAAGACGACGAACAAACCGTTTCCTCTCTCCAAATCCATTCCCATAATAGCTTCCTTCAAAATATAAAGAACTTGTCTTGGTTGATCATGTTTCCCCATTAATTTTTCCTTAAAGAAAATTGGCTTACGTGATGGATTGCCATCGTCCAGAGGATCTGGTTGTGGAATATCAGGAGATAATAAAAAGGTCTTACTATTACAGATATTCAAGAAGATTTCCCTCTCACCTTTCACTACTAGCCACCACCTACTAATACTTAACTATTTCTGTCCGTGATTAAACTTTAGGAAAAATATATTTTGACATACCCTTTTAAAATACAATTACTTATTTACTTCTTTTTATTAATGTAATAATAACATTTTTTTTATATTTTACATTTATTATTGTTGTTTTATTAACAAAAAAGTTGAATGATTGTATTTGGAAAAAAATGCCTATTATAAATACTCGAAACTTTATAAAAAGACTTACAACACATTTTTAAATTTTTTATCTATATGTGAATCATACCAGATTGTGTATGTTTCACTTCTATTTAATAAGGCTTAAAATTCAAAATATAATAAAATATATTGAAAAGAAAACACAGTAGCACTATTTTAACAACTAAAAACGTATGATTACGTGCTAAAACATAAAATAGCTATTGAAAGAAATGGCCATTTTACCAGAATTTGAAAAGAAAAACAAGAAAATTAAGCACTAAAAATACAAGTCATTAAAAGTGAGCTAATTAATACAAAAGTATTAAGTAATTTACACAATAGTTTAGATCTCAGTAACACCATTACACCCACAAAATAATAGATTTTATAGATAAACAAGTTTGGCATAAAATACATAGCATCGATATATTCAGCTAGGAGATAAAATGGGCAACCAGTCCTAAACTACTTGCCAAAAACAAATTGGGAAGCTCGTCAGATTCCACATAGTAATATATACATGAGATTCAGATGAATACTAAGAACATGATTTGCATGATGAATCACGCCAGAGGACCTATACTACAAGGGGCGCGCATAATTTTAGCTGATCGTATAACATTTATGGATAAAGCAGCAATCGTCAAAAGCTTTGTTATTCATAAAAATGCTCTCAAACATTGACTGATGAATTGCCTCTTATTCTTTGAACTAACATGGGTGCTGCATATCAAGCTTTCTTGCAGCAAGGTTTAACTCTACAACATTTATTTTCCCTCGTTGAGAAATGAACAATTTGCTCAGTAATGTGCTTCTGACTTGAAAGGGGTCGTAAAGCCGCCCACGAACCATAGAATGTTTCCGCAGCTTGTGCAGAAAAACCATTATTGCTAAGATCTAGTAATTGCAAGTTTTTTGCCTTACCAATAGCAATTGAAAATTGTTGCGTGAAATGGCACTCGGGAGATGAATTTCTTTGACATGAACTGGCACAGCTGTCGTCAATTCCAGAAGCAGCAGCTTCCAGTGGAATATCTTCACTGTCAGCAACTTCCATGTTATAGTTGGCTGTGTTTGAAGAGCAAAGAACCTCTTGATTATCATCAACTTGCGTAGTATCTAGTTTCTGCTCCTGCTTTTGTGAGCAGCTTTTTACTGATAAATCAAGTTGTAGAGCAGAACATTCCTTTGGAACAGAATTATCAGCAATATTAAGTTCTTCAATGCAGCTGTTCTCTGATAAAAGAAACAACATATTCACAAAATAGTAGTAGCTCTAAAAAACGAATTAACCAGATAAAATTTAGTGACTACCTGCGAGAGCCTCAATTATGTGAAGGATTCCAGTAAGCCCAAGTTGACACTTTCTAAGAACCAAAACTTTGAGACAGCACTGTGGGTTTACGAGAAGAGAACATAAAGTATCGCTGCCCTGTAGTTATTACAGAATTTAAACAAACCATGAATAACAAGACTAATTAAAGTCACAAAATTATCACTGAAACCGTCACAGCTATACAACTAAATCAATAAACTGCAAACTAGTGTAGGTAATGAAATAGTATGAAAGCCAGATTCTGTTTAGTCTTACAGCAACACTCAAATACAACCAGCCAAGGAAACGTGCACTACAATGATATTAGCAATAGAAATTCAGTTACAGGCAACGAACCTCAGGCATTATAGGATTTCCTTCCATGTTTAGCTCTAGGATGGAACAAAAGAAATGAACACTGGTGTTTAAAACAAAGTTACGTGTTAGACCACAATATGATAGGTCAAGTTTCACAAGCTCTTCATTCCCTTTGAGCAAAGATTCTACTAATTTGTTCGCCCCTTCCTGCAGAGTATTGCCTCCAGCATCAGGAGATCAGGTGGGCAAGGCAAGCTGGATTATACAATAATGGTATAACAACGTGAACGTGCAGTAGGAAATAGGTTTTACTCACAGTTCCAATACCCGTGCCTCCAAGTAGTAGTCCTGATAGAGTTAAGCTCCCTGTCAGCTTGCAAAGGGTATCGACAACTGGTTTGCCTAGTTTTATACCACTCATATTCAACTCAGAAAACCTAAAATGGGCAAACTTTGTTTAAATTTATGTATGCTCTAAGAAAGTAAAATTTATTTAAGGATGCTGCTACAGAGATGGATGGTGACATTGGTACCATTGATTTTACCTTTTCAAAGCAGAAAGCTTGGACAAAAGATTAACTGTAGCCTGCCCAGATACAGGGCTGTTGTATCCTATCAAAGTTAGATCACCAGTTATGCTTTAAGACTACTTTTATCCGGGATTTGAAGATAATGATAGATTCATATACCTATACATAGATGGGTAAGGACAGATCTGGAGTCCAATGCATCTGCAACTTTTTGAATGGTTCTGGATGTGACACAACAGTTCTCTATATTCAAGCTACAAAGCGCTGCAAAACAGAATGTAAGTAAATAGAAGTAGAGGCATATCTACGGCATAAATAAAATCCACATACAAGCAAATTTGAGAGACCATAAACAAGTCTCAACGTAAATTTGATATAAACATTTTCATAGCTCAAAGCGAGACCATGTACACTAGAAAGGATAGAAGAGAAGGGCACGACAACGAGTATTCTTCTAGAGATGGCAAAAACAATATCCAAATTGCCAGAGGTTTAAGTCAGGCCGCTTACCTGTACAGTTTTTTAAGATTGTCGAAAGATAAGATCCACAAGCATCAGTAAGACGGTTTCCAGATATGTTAAGAACTTCTAGTCTCGCAAATAGCAGTGAACACTCGCAAATCTGACAGAAACAAGCAAAATTAATATATTAGAGAATTTGAGATTACTCGTGCAAAAAGAGAAAAGTATTCTTTTATGCTATTAACCAAGAATTGTATAAATAGATTATTCATGTGTAAATACAAAATAGGTTATGATTGAAAATCATTGAAAGAAATGCCCTTTGGTATTGGGACAAGACAGTAACAATATTTTGGTGATTAAGAGCTAATAATTCATTTTATTTTTCAGAAATTATCACAACTAACATCAAGCGCATGCATCCATTATATTTGAGTTCAAATTTGGGACATATTTTCCTGTTACAGAAACCTTCACCTAAAAATCAGAATTAACAAGAACCAATTTAGAACAAGGAACAAGTGAACAAGCAAAAGATTAAAAGGTTGTAAGTAGTATCATACCTGAAACAATGTTGTCGGGCCAAATCGATTACAATGCAAATCCAGAGTTAAGCCACCATAAGATTGTCCCGATGCTGTGAACACCTTTTGAAGTTTCTCCATTGTTCCATTTCCTAAAAATATAATCAACTCAATAAATATTTAACAGATTCACGCGGTACATTTTTATCTATTTTAATTCTTTTATGGTTTTAGTTTCAAATCATTCATTAGTCACAAACAAAAGGAATTGTTACCAGATGATGAATTTGAGACTTGACAAATTTGCTTACAAGACAAATATTAGAACCTATAGCAAAAAGATCACAAGTCAGAAAAAAATGTACCTAACAAATTGTGAGAGAGGTCCAGCATCGCAAATGACTTTTGGGAATGCAGTGCATTTATCAATGGTGTTATTGACAAATCTTGCAGGTCACAATCAGACACAACAATTTCGTCATCTGAAACCTGTTAACGATTATAAGCCAAAAGCAATTGTACAAAAAAATAAGAAACAGGTTCAATCAAACATCCGAAAATGAGAAGGCATACGTGTCACTGTGCACTGGCTATGAAAGAATTGATATAGATAACATCCATCTTACCTCTAAATTGTAAAGCCTCGTCAGTACCTTGATGTTTGGTACCTCAGATAACTCCTTGCAGCAGTCTACGTACATTTTTATCAGGCGCTTGTGAATCCAACCTATAAAGGATAAAAAAACTCATGCGTCTCACTTGGAGATAGATAGTGGAAAGCTAAAATTTACGTTAAATACAATTTCAATACAGCATAAGCCTACAACTTCCTTTCCGCTGTAAACTTCCCATTTTTATTGCTTCAATAAAGTACAACTTGCAATGATCATTGTATATCAAGTGATGAGTCAAATTAATTTTAATTTGACTAGTTTAGAGATTCAAATATGCAAGTAGTTAAATATCTTGAATTTGATGTTCTTGACGACAAGCCAGATCAGAAAAAAAAAAAAAAAAAATCGAGGACATGGCATAAAAAATCAAATCGTGATAATACTGAATAAACAAAGAGCACCAGTATCACTTACCATCAACGGAAGCTTCAACCATGTCATTTCCCAAAACTT
>Ga0209700_105317_pt1 | contig 21851 bp, 8 predicted proteins | sample SiratroredBW_FD_187528 | JGI IMG/M metagenome (GOLD analysis project Ga0209700, IMG submission 187528) | Root nodule microbial communities of legume samples collected from California, USA - Siratro red BW (SPAdes) (version 2) | ecosystem: Host-associated > Plants > Roots > Nodule | place: USA... | reverse complement strand
TATTATATAATAAATTAATATATATATATAATAAATTAAATTATTATATAAAATATATATATATAATGGATTACGTAACAACGTTTTATATATATATATATATATATATATATATATATATATATATATATATATATATATATATATATATATATATACACACACTGTAACCCCCACTCCCGTAAAGCAGATAAGAACAAAAAGCACCCGCCTTTTTCTTTCTTTCTCTATCACCTTCCATCCTCAATATCTCTCTCATTTTTCTCTTGATTTTCACCCTCTATACTTTCTCTATTTCAGAAAGAATCAATTAGTACTCTCACAATACTAAAGATTTGACGAAGTCAAGCAAGACAAAGCAAGCAAGTAATTGGATGAGTTTTAGGCTTTGGTCTAGTGTGAGTGAGTCTGAGCTTAATTGACAAAGAACCTATGCATAGTTGAGGAGAAACCCAACATCACAATGGTCTAAAAGTGATTAAAAATCTAAACAAATTGAGTTAGCTAAGTTTTAGTTCAAACTGGTTTGAAATACACTACACTGGACAAAAATAAAGCGATTCCAATATACATGAAATCGAGTTATTCGTGTCTGGCAGAACTAAAATAACTAATTTTGAAAAACAGAATTGGAGCTTTTCTTATATAAAAACATCAAGGTTTCTAACATGCGAAGAGAGACTAAAAAAGCAAAAATTGAGAATTAATTCTTGAAAATACTGTGAAAAACACTTTGGGCAATTGAGAATTTCTTGATCAAAATCAATTGGGGCTTTTTCTTGAAGAATAACTCTTGACCAACATTGTGTTATTGGAGTTCTTCATCATTGTTCAAAGGCCTCTTCTGTGCGCCAATCAGGAAGTCTTTTCTTAACCATTCTTGATCCCTTTTTGTATCAAGATATGCGTTGATTGATTATAAATCTGTAAAACATTTGAAAGATTATATTGTTTTAGGCTATAAGTCTTAGCCTTGTGTGTGATTGCTGAATTTAGTGGGGACTACGGGGATTAGGTGTTCAATTCAGTGGGTATTTGATTGTTATAGGGAGTAAGAATTGTGTAATTGGACTGGTGTTGTTGCATGATTGGAGGAATTGATAGGGGATCGTTGTCTGAGGTAAGGGAAGCTAGTTTTTATCTCAAATAGAACTTTATGTTAGAATATCTGGATGTGTGAGTGATGTGGTCCCCAATTTGAAAGCTTCTTTGCAGGAATTGTTTTAGGCATGAACGTGAATTGTATTGATTAGGAAATGAGTTTGATGAATTTGGTAGATGTATGTTATTATTATGTTAAAGAAGTACTTGGATGATATTTTATGATTTAATCATTAAGTGTTGTTATGATTGTGGAAAAAATCTTGCATACTATTATTTATTGATTGAATGAGTACTGATGTGTATGATTGAATGATGAAGTTGATGTCATACATTTGCGATAATGTATGAGTTATGTTTGTTTAAGTACATTAAGTATAACATACATATGTTTAACACATATCCTCAAGCTTCACTAATGATCTAAGTCACATAGACTAAGACATCTGGCGGTGAGAAGCCGGGACCGCTGGCAAACACTCAGTATTGGATATTTGAATTTATTCTAATCCTTTCTCTTAGATTCGATGGTAGTCTAAGTCTTAGGTATTGGATTAGTCCTTTCTCTTAAATTCGTTGGTAATCTAAGTCTTGGGTATTGGATTAGTCTTTTCTCTTATATTTGTTGAATCTAAGTCTTGGGTATTGGATTAGATGTCAGTCTCTGGTACGGGCATACTTAATGAGTTTTCTAGAAGACGATAGGCCTAGGTGTGACATGTATGTATGATGTGCCCATGTGAAGCCTTTATGTATGATGTTTGACATGAGTATTTGAAATGAAAAAGGTAAACTTGTATTGAGATTTAATATGCTAGACTTTAAGGGAATTCTTATGACTAATATAATTTGTTCTTTTTTCATGTATTTAGTATGTTATAAAATTTGAATTTCACTAGCTTACCCTTATTTTTTATGTTATTGTATAAACTGTGATGATTGTACTATACTGGTGCAGATGCAAGTTTTGGAGCACCTTAGAGATGATATGCCCTTAAATTGATCTTTCTTTTGTCTTGTATATACTTGTACATATGTAGTTAAAGACTTTATGACCTTGAGATGGTCTTCCTTTTTGTCATGTAGATAGTTGTACATAAGTTTGATGTATCTGAACACTTTAGGTAGTACTTTGAACCTTAAATGTATGTTAATATTTGGTAGCAAACAAAGTTAGTTTAGTTGAGAAATCATTTTCAGATAGTCACGCTTAAGTGGGAGAATCTCGCTCAAGTGAATTTTGCACAAAAGTTCATTCTGCAAGTCTCGCCCGAGCACGATATAGCTCGCTTGAGCGAGCTCTTCGTAAACAAAATAGGATGCTCTCTGTAGCATTTTCGCTCAAGCGAGTAGCTTTTTCGCCCAAGTGAGCAAAGCTTTTAGCTCAGGCGAGGGTACTTTCGCTCAAGCGAAAATGACATTGAAACTGGTGTGCTCTTTAGAGCATTTTTGTTCAAGCGAGTAGCCTTTCGCCCAAACGAGCAGAGATTTTGAGTCAGGCGAAGGTACTTTCGCTCAAGCGAAAATAGCACTATAACTTAAATATTCTCTGGACCGTTTTCGCCCAAGCGAGTAAATTTTCACTCAAGCAAGAGGGATTCTCGCTCAAGCTAAAAAAAAGTGCTTTTCTTCTTTCTTTTATTCTCTTCTTTCCTCTGTTTCTTTATTTTTGGTATTAAATGTTTTATTACCTAAAATTATATTTTATTTTTCTATAAGAATTGAATAGAATTTTTGGTCAGTTATATATATAGATATATTTTTTTTCTATATAATATATATATATATATATATATATATATATATATATATTATATTAATCGATTACGTATATCATTAATTAAATAATATATTTTATATTATATATTATAATTAATTAATTATATTATATATATATATATTATAATAACAAATTTATTTATTATATAAAATATCTTTATTGTTTTATTATTATATTATATAATTATATTATGTTATATTTCATATATAATTAATTACAGTATATTTAATATAGAATTAAATTTATTTTTTATTAATTATTTTAATATTTATATTTTATTATAAATTTAATTATATATATATATATATTACTGTGTATTAAAATAATATTTTTTTATTATATTTTATTTAAGGGTATTGAATTTTAATATTTTTATTTGATTATATAAATCAATTTTCCCTTCAAATCTTCGTATAAGATAAGAGAAAATTTAAAGACAAAGTTTTATCGTTTTTCACAATTTTTTTACCTCGTTTTTGTAACTTTCAGATTTTTTTTCCACGCTTCATATATTTCTGTTTCTGGAAACAAACATAGCCAAAATAGAGGTAATTTTTATTTTTAAATTAATTGTTTATTTTAAAAAGAATGGTAGCAAAACACGACAAAAGTTGTCATTTGATCACCCAATATTTGTATATAGTTATTGACTATCGGTCAGTTATTTTCTGTAAAAAAAATTTGAAGTGTTAATAACACACTACACTATTATTAGTGAACATTTATTAAATATTATAAAAGAAGCTTATTAAATATGTTGAGACTAATAATTATAATTTTTACGAAATTTCAACTAAACTTCAGCAATATTTGAAATGTTTAATTTTCATACTCATTCTTACTTTTAAACAATTATTTGTAACAATCAACAAAAAAATACAATAATATTTCAATCATATATGTCCTGCGAAATTACTTAAAAGTAAAACTATGAAAGAATGTTTAACACATTCAGGTATACTTATACGTGAGAGTTCTTACATTAGAGATACAAAGAGAATATATGAAAAATTACAGCTACATAACATGTAGGTATAAAATTCCAACCTTTCCTTTTAAAAGAAAGATAAAAGACAAATTAACCTATTTAATAAAAACTTTTTTAACACTTCTCCTTTAAGTTAGGACATATAAATTGTATATAACCAGCTTAAAACATATAAATTGAATTTGAGGTTTTCTAAAACAAATTAATCAAAATATATAGTATATGCAAACTGATAATTGGAATTAACAAATTTCATGCAAATTTTCTCAAACCCATTTAATATAAAACAACAATCAACAATCAATTTGTATGTATTTGATTCACTCATGAAATATATGAGTGGAAACAATGTGAATAATAACATGGTTATTATATTACATTTTCACTTTCTGAATTTTACAAAAATTTAAATCTTGGAAAAAATTCTTTTATAAACCAAAGTTTTCAAGTGAATAATGTCATCACCCTATTATTTTCACTTTCTGAATTTTACAAAAATTTAAATCTTGGAAAAAATTCTTTTATAAACCAAAGTTTCCAAGTGAATAATGTCATCACCCTATTATCAACTTCAATTGTAGATCGAAAAACCACTTTTTAGTTTTTCAAGAAGTAACATTGTTACCAATAAAAATACAATATCCAATAGTGAAAAGTTTGATTATGGAAGATATTTTCCAATCGCATCACAATACCCATACATATAAGTATTTCCCTTATCTTCATATAACAATCCTTGTCTTGGAGCCTTTTAGAGGTATCTAAAGATGCAAATGACAACATTTTAGTGGTTAAGTAGGAGAATTTACATAAATTAACTAACCACACCAACTATGAAAAGACAAGTTAGGTCTAGTAATAATGAAATAAATAAGTTTACCAACAAGTCTTTTATATCTTTTTAGGTCTAAAAAAGGTTCCTTTTGCTTTGCCATGAATTTTTGATTTAGACTATTATATATATTTCATTAGAGATATCTAAGACATATATTCTTTGAAAAATATGTTCCTTTGGTTGAGCTACTTCAATAACCAAAAAATGTTTAAGACATGTAAGATCTTTGATCTGAAAATGATTGCATAAATATTTCTTTAGTTGAAAAAGTTTAGTGGCATCATCCCTGGAGGGACTATGTAATCAATATATACAATTAAGTACACACATTTCTCCATATAGGTATGACGACAAAAGACAAAATGATCTATTTCACTACATTTTTGCTCACAAATTTGTGTAATATGACTAGTTTTCAATTCAAGCAAATGGAGATTGACGAAATTTACAAATGAACTCATGCTCCACATCAGCAACAAATAGAAGAGATTGCTCGCTGTAGATTGCTGAGAAAAAAATAAGTTGATTTCAAGAAGGGGTGAGTTAAAATTTCAAAAAATTTAGAAACTTTTTAAAAAATGAATGAAGAATTAACTTTGAATTAAGAACACATTAAAGAAAATCATATTTAGCTTCAAGAAATTCTATTTTAGTGTTCTTTAATCTTCCATAGCCATGCAATATGAATTCAATTCATATATGAGTTGTATGGGACATGGGAAGTGAATAATAACACCAAGAATTATATTAGTTCCCCCTTAAAAGAAAGCTAAATCTATTTGCTTAATCATCCTAATTAAGCCAATTCACTGATTTCAAGCTTTTACAATCACCCTTCAAGAGAAATAAGAAATACAACACAATACAAGATCTTGAACCCTACAGGATCTCTTACAGCCTCTTGTGAAATCTTATCATAAGAAATCCATTTTGACAACCCTAGTCAAGAAACCAATTACAAAACTAGAACAAAATAAGTTAGATAAAGAAGTGCATAGATTTACTCCTTCTAGAAACAATACCATGTGATTCACAATAAGAGTGAGATGTAACACTTAAATCTTGATATTTAAAAAATACTTGGAGATCATTAAGAAAAATCTTTTAATTTTTAAAGAAGAGTTTCAAATGTATAAACAACATATTTGAAAAAGCTATTTTGAATTCTCTTATAGATCTCAAAATGTAGAAAACAATTTTGTGGAACTAATAACAAGAGCATGTTGAAATTTGTTTTAATCGATTGAAAAAATGTAAAATGAAATCCCTTAAAATGAATTTTTCTAGTGGTTTTAATCAACTAATTAACCTTTTAATTTGTTAAAACAAAGTGAATATGATTATAAACAAAAGCTTTAAGATTTTAACTAATTAAAACCTTGTTTAAATAAATTGAAATCTTTAAACTTTGTTTTCTAGTAATGCTAGTTAACTTTCATCACTACTTGGAAGTTCATTTTCTTTAGGTTATCTATCTTGTTTTAATGCAACCAAATTTTCCATTTTTGCCCAACTTTAATAGCATAAACACATCTACATTCAATTGTTTTCTCTTTAAGTGGAAAAGGAACTGGCTCCCATGTAAGAGGGGATGACAATGATTCAACCAATGAGACATAAAAACCTATTGAACAAAACTAGCATCTTGTAGGGTAGAAGGAAACATGAGTCTCTTTAAAAATAGTGATACTCACGTACATGTAGTACCATTTAGTTTTTTGAAAATAATATTGATACCCTTTTTGGAGATGAAAATATCCTAAAAAACATATTTGATGTTTTTTTACAATAACTTGTCTAGACTTAGGGACACATCATCGATAAAATATACACAACAAAAGACATGATGAAAGATATGAAATAAAAGTTCATTTAGAGACAAAATAGTACAAGAAGTGTGATTTTCAAGATAATAGGACATTCATGAGGAAGCAAGTAGTAAGAATAACATCACCCAATGATGAACTAGTACGTTAACACTGAGCAAATAAGGTAAGTATATATTCATTTTCTTTCTAATATACCATTTATTGTAGTGTATGAGGATAAATAGCCCGATGTAAAATGTAAATGGAATTTAAAAGAGTAGAAAAACTAGAAAAGATGCAATATTTTAACATTATACTCAAAATTTAGATAATTTGGATAAATTAATTTTTGATTTTTTCAAGGAAATTTATAAAGATAGATGTAACAAACAACTTAAATTGATTTATTATTAAATCAAGGTACATTGACAATATTCATCAATAAATGTAACAAATATAAAAAGTTAAAATGTGACTCAATTTGAATCATAAATATAATTAATAAATGTAACAAATATAAAAAGTTAAAATGTGACTCAATTTGAACCATAAATATCATTAGGAATTGGAATAAAAATAGTTATATCAAGTTATTTTTTCTTTAAAAAAATATAACACGTTTCCCTAGTTGACATCATTCACACTCTAAGGTTTAAAGTTTGCTACGCTTCAAAACCATTTTTAAAATTTTAAAAAGTGTAAATGATCTGAAGAATCATGCAAAAAGTTTAGGAGATGATGATACAAAATAAGACATAAAACATCCGGAACCAAAATAATATAGTCATATGTATTCATATTCTTTACAAACAAGTTATTCAATGACTTGATTAATTGGTTACAAGAAGTTAGGTTAAAAATATAAGTAGGGATAAGGAGAACAAAATTCAACTTCAAAGAGGGAGAGATGAGGAATTGACCAACTCACTAGAAAACAACTCTGGACCATGGACTAAATTAATAAAATGAGGAAGTCTAGAAAAAGAAATGGAAGAAAGAAAGAAAATATTATAAAAAATATTATCATAAGCAACTAAATCAAGTATCCATGAACTTTACTTTTTATGGTTTGAGAAATACAAGTTGTTAACAAACTAGATTAGGTGAAAGGTTGTTCTTAACTACTGGAATTTAACCTTAGATATTTTTAACATTTTTCGTAAAAAAAAATTAGTTTAACCTTCTTAATTTGGATAGATTGACTATCTTTTCAAGAGTATCAACTTTCCTAAATATAATCCATTATCTTACTAAAAGAACATTGTGATGACCACAACCACTCAGTCCTCCTTTATTGCCGTTCTATTACCTTAAGAGCATTGTGGATGACCACAACCACTCAACCCTCCTTTATTGCCACAACCTGCCTTTTTTTGCATGTAGACATCATGGCAAATGATTTAGCAAAATTATGAAGATTTATGCTTTAAAAGGGTGGGAAAACTAGTTTGTTTATTAATAAAACTACTTAGACAAGTTAGGATTTAATTAGTACATTATCTACCTTATTCTTAATCTCTTTCATTAAATTTTCTAAGAACACCTTCAACTTCTCAACAACTGGATGAGTTAACAATAAGGTATCAATGTGATATTTTTGTTCAATAAATGTGAATTTATGGACAAAATCATAAAAATGTTGAATATCACTTACACAATACTCTTAATCTTATTACATAAAAAAAAGTTACAAATTTTAAATGTTCTAAAAGTTTCCAATATATTGTTAGGTGTTCAAGTGTGAGTCTAAGTTCTACGTTGAGTAGGAATGAGAAAGTTGAGCAACAAATAAGAAATAAGACCAGCAAACCTAATGTCTTAAGGTTTTTGGATTGAAGGTAGTGTCATTTCCTTGTGTGGGTTTGGCTCAACTCTCATTCTTTGTGAGATTTTCCCGGTTTCCCCTCGGATTCTCCCAACAAGTGGTACCAGAGCCGATGGTTTGCGGCTTGGGCGAGTACAATTTGATCCTGTATCGAAAGTCTTCCTGACAGAGGTTTCGGGAAAGCGTGTCCTGTTTAAGTGTGTAAACGGCGGTACAAGTAAGAATCGTTTGTAATTAAGGTACTCGTGTTTGAAAATGCTTCTGCTCGAGGGGAGTGTACTAAGGTGGAAGGAACTCTCACTTGAGGGGGAGATTGTTAAGTGTTCAAGTGTGAGTCTAAGTCCTACAGTAAGAATGAGAAAGTTGAACAATATATAAGAAAGAAGACCCGCAAACCTAATGCCTTAAGGTTTTTGAATTGAAGGTGGTATCATTCTTTTGTGTGGATTTAGCTCAGTTCTCATTCTTTATAAGATTTTCCCGATTTTCTCTTCGGATTCTCCCAACATATATTGGGTTCATAGATGGTCACAAGTTGAAAATTTACTTGCTTCCATCGTTCAACTTTACCAAATACTATTTTATAACCATCCTGTAAGTGATCCTAAAAGCTTTTGTCCAGAAATCAAGCCCAAAAAAAAGTTTCGTTGACTAGGATAAATAACTTTTGTCAGTAAACTTTTCTGAAAGATGGCAACGAATGAATGTATAAGGGATTAATTCATCTCTCATCTTATTCATGTATTTATTAAACAATGGTCAGTGCATCAAAGATATAAAGAGAAGATAAGAAAAGACACATCAAATATAAAGATATAAAGAGAAGATAAGAAAAGACTAAACCAAGATGACATATAAGTATCACAAGAACAACATTTTAGCTTTCGAAAAGACAGATAGTAAGTAGGTTAACCTATTCTAACAATATTTAACACGGAATTATGCAGAACAGGAATTGCGGAGGAAGCAGATAGCAGCACATTAACAAAAGCTATGTTGTACACACAAATAAAATAAACCACATTCTAACTTATGCTCTTTTGCTCCATTTTCCTTCCTTCCTCTTTAAACAAAAGAAGCATTTCTGCAAATTTCTGGAAGAGCTTGAAAACTGGGTATTTATATTCCAGTCATAATAGAGTATGTATATGACACCCACTCCATCGCCACTACAACTTACAGTCACAATCCTGATAGTAACAGGTCAGCAAATAGTCATTCAATATTTATGACAACTAATCTTCGTCACTTCCATAGTTTTGACACAAAGATTGTAGTCCACTAGCAGCATTTGTTCTATTATCTTCCTCTTTTTTTTGTTCTGGTTCTGCAGGACTTTTAACGTCAGATGTTGCTGGTTTCTTAATGACAGAAATCCTCACCAAAGGATTAAGGTTTCCACCATTGCGTTGGTTTTCTGCAAATAACAAACATACAGTTAACTGTGTTGCATTCCAATGTTGATAGTATTATTAAACATCTCTTATAAGAAAAAATATCAAACGATAAGTAAATGAAACTATAGCCAACTAAACATGAATAAAGATGAAACGATGTAGGTGTGAATGGTGCGTAGCTATCTTCCCCCCACCCATTTTCTGCAAATCATACTAGTGTTACGAACATGGCTCCATAAATATTAGACAAAGAGATCAGAATTGTCCAGAGCTCAAGGTTTTCCTTCTGATAGGAAGGAGGGGGTGCCTGTATGACATCAATGTAATGTCAAGCAGATGCCGTGTAAAGTGGATTGGGTTCTTTGACTGATACTACCAAATGTCAAACAGATGATGGGTAATGCGGATTGGGTTATTTGACTGATACTACCAAGTAAAAGTGAGATAACAAATGTAACAGGTAAAACCAGATCAATTGTATGATACAGAACTGAAGATGGTCCTTCAAATTGATGTGCATTCATGTCAATCCTCTTATAATAGAAATGACTTCACTGAGCGATAACATTTCTTAAAATTCAGTGTATATAATGCATTGGTGAAGTTCCATGTATCTATCTAGTTGATAAACACATTAAAAGATGTTCACATACCTTGTTTGCCAGAGTCATCCAAACTAGCTTTTGTGAGAGAGTCAGTTGGTTTGCTTGGATGATCTTCAGACATCTTTTGCTTCTGCACACAGATTTAACACAAACACAAGCTCAAACAGTTGTTTTTATACAAGATTTTGATGCCTTAGATGAATGAAAAATCACATGCCTAAATAAATGCTTAAATTTGCAATTCAGAAAAACTTCAACTATATATTTGTCAAAACATTTGATGATCTTCACATGTATAATATATTTCTTCCATATCTAAAGTCTAAAAAGTCCACTCTCAAAAAAATAAAAATAGAAAACTTCCTTTGATTTTTTTCCAAGCAATCATTTATTATAAAAGAGACAAATATTAAATGGTAAAAGGAAAAAAAATAAAGATCAAGAAACATGCAACAAAGCATGCCAATATTTCTCTGTAAATCTAAGAAACCCCCATAACCTTAATAAAAAAGACCAACAGCAGAACACCACAAAGAGGCTAGAAATATGTACTTACAAATTCTAGATTATCATTTTTTGTTTATTTTCCACATAGAAACAAGGGAGTGTTTCATAGGTATTTTAACTGCAACTTCATTTTCTCACTACTTCAAAAAAACAAGAAATAAATGTATTCAAGCAGAGCCATTATTTATGATCCTGTAGACACTGCTACACTTTTTGTTTCTTTCTTTATAAAAAAAGCTTCTTTTTTCCAACAATATTACCATCCTCTAGGTCATTTGTGCCCCTGATATTAAAATCAAAAGCTTCACAGAACCTAACAAGAAATTTTCATTTGACCGTGCCTGTCATACAAAAATTCTGAATGAATAGTGAGATCACATTCAGAGCCAGCTGGTTTAGAGAAAGAGAACTGAGAAAATCCTGAGTCAGGATAGCGGTTACTGAAAAATGCAGGATATCGTAGTTCAAGAGCAATATGAACTTGAAGGTTAAGTCTTGAATTTCAATAGTTAAGACTACAGAGTGTAGTGAAAAACGATGATAATCGAGTTGCTGTATGATGATTATGATAATTTATTAAAGAGAAATATATTACTGCAAGGACACACGTACACTTCACATCATACCTTCGGATTATAGCTTGTTTCGCCATGTCCAGTTGCAAGCTGATCTAATTGCTCCTCGGTTTCAATATCTTCATCACGAATTCTTCTGACATAATCTCCTGAATTCTGTTAAATATAGTATAAAGCAAAAACCATATAGATTAAAAAAACAGATGAACATTAACAATAAAAGTAACTAGAAGGACGAGAACTAGAAATGCAGGACATTACATGAAAGACAACTGATTTTATCAGTGCTTCATCTTCTTCTTCCAGCCTCTTCTCCTGAAATCATTAAATTAACTTGACTTATTGAGGAAGATGATAATTAAAGAATGCTTCAAAATTACACTTGAACAAAATAATATGGATAGAAAACCAGTGTATATTCTTGCATTGTTTTGTTCCTAGTGATGTAAATATATGGGATACAAAAAGAGGCAAGACACTTGCCTAAAAGACTACTCTAAAGCTGGGTCAGCAAGCACAAAGGAAATATTAATAAAATAACATTATATTTCAACACTCTCCCTTAAGCTGGAGCATATGCACCAAGCTAAATATATATTGAATCCTCTTAGAGATTTAGACAGAATGTCTGCGAGTTGTTCATTAGAGCTAACAAACTCAGTAATAAGCTCCTTGGACAAGGACAACAACTTCTCTCTAACAAAATGACAATCAATCTCTATATATTTAGTTATTTCATGAAACACCGAATTGGAGACAATATGAAATGATGCTTGATTATCACAATACAACTTCATCTACTCATTTTCATAAAATTTCAACTCTTGAAGGAGTTGTTTAATCCACACAAGCTCACATGTAGCTAGGGCCATAGATCTACAGTCAACTTCTGTATTAGATCTAGCAACAACACTATGTTTCTTACTTTTTCAAGATACAAGGTTTCCTCCATGGAATACACATTATCCTATAGTAGATCTCCTATCAATGGGATGACCAGCCCATTCGCATAGCAATACCCGAAGACTTGAGAGTATTCCCTCCATGGAATACAAGCGTTTTATCCATTTTATGCCACTTTAGAAAAATAGTGAGGCATTAATATTCTTTTAAATTTTTACACTTGTTATTAACAAGTGAAAGAGAAAAAATTAGTATACTAAAATACTGAGTATTTCAATTGAGGGAAATTTAGTAACAGACAGTAACGATTATTATTTCTTATGATCAAGGATATTTTATGACTGTCTTAATGACTATGCATTTCAACAATCATAACTCACAAATAAAAAAAATGGACTATGGAGAGGACTACTGGAGAGAGTGAGCATTTTATAATCAGTTCATTGTTTTGGCCCAAATTTTCTACCTTATCAAGGATGGCTACCAACAAATTACATTTCAAACCAAGGTTAAATTTTTCAACTTGTATATATTCTTTTCGTGAACAATAATAATTAATCCTTGCTTCAAAAACAGGAAATTTCTTGTACAAACTACAGAACATATAACTGTATGACAAGTTTTATTTTACCTTATCAGCTGCTGTGCGCTGCAGAGCCTCCAGCATTTCATCAACAGAAACAGTTGCATGCCTAGACTGGAAAATGAAAGAGTCATGTTAGCAATTACTTACCACAGACAGACCTTATGTCCATGCACAAATTATTAACAAAAACAAATGGAGTGAAATGTCTACTTTTACAGCAAAATGCAGCATATTCCACAATTATAATGCCCACATCCCTATTGAATCATTTATGCACAGGCTTCAAATTTAACTCATCTTTATATATGTTGCAGTCACAACAGTGATTACCTTCATTGACTTCATCTCATCCAATGCAGCTAGGATGTCCATCTCCCTTTTAGAATCCAGGGTTCTATTCTCCAATGATTTCATAGCATCTCCCATCTCTTCAGCATCCCTCTTCTGCTTCATTTTATCAGCTTCTTCATCTTCTGCACGCCAAGGTTCAAAATTTCTAGTTGCACCGGATTCAACAATGTAATCTGAATTCTGTGGATCAGTCTTCATGGTAATTTCAGCTGAGCACTTGGTGCATTTAAAGTAGAACCTGAATATTTGAATTCCCAAATATGTCTGCACAGAAAATTCAATCTCCAAGTCATCACTCAAATCAAATTACACATGAAGTAAGAAGCAAATATGAACCTCTGAACCCCACAAATATGCTAAACAGCAACACACAATCAATCATAAAATTGAAGGAACCTAATGCAAAACCCAAAAGGACTAACACCTGTGGCATCTCCTTTAAAAATGTACATCAAATTACACCAAAAGACAATACTAAAGACTGAAAAGTTGATATAAAATAACCAAACCTCGCCAATAACATCTTCCTTTCTGGAATTGAACTTGGTGCCTTTGTAGATATAATTGCCGCAGGTATTACATCGAATGCTCATGGGAAGCATCATGCGAACCTTGATCTGCTGGTTCTTCGGTCTTCTTGCTCTGGGAAGCTTGGCCGGATCAAAGTCCGGCGGGTAATACTTGTTCAAAACCTTCCTCTCTCCCATCTTTCTTCTTCTTCAAATTCAAATCTCTTCCTGCACTAACCTAAAAAACCATGTCAACTGAATTCAGCAGTCTGAACAACCTGCAACTTTCTTCTCCCATAAAAATAAATCATTATGGATAACTGTGTGAAACTACCAACACCAACAATATCAACAACCATAATAATAACTATGATCTCTATGTGGATGATTGTGTTGGAAAAGAAATTCTCTGAGCTTTCTTTACAGTATCTCTCTACTTAACTTAACCTATTAAAAATGTTAAGCAACTTTTCATGAATCCACCATTTAAACACATGAGCAGGTGTGAAACCCAAAGACAAATTTCATCAATCTACCTTTTAACTATCTCCTTGAATTAAACAAACAATACTTGAAAATTGAACAGAAAGAAGGGAAGGAAAGTTGCCCCAACCCGTAAAAGTCTATAAAATGATGAGAATTGAAAAGGAAGAAGGAAATAAGCAGACAAATAAGAAAACAAAAAATATAAATAATGGAAAAAAATTGCCTAAACGATTGGAATAGGAAGGAATGAAGAAGAGAGAATACTACGAGTAACTGCGAAGTGAAGAGAGAAACGAGAGACGAGAGACGACGTCGTTTTCAGTGATTCCCGGCGTGCCCATGACCATCTCAGAGCTGTGCGGCTGGGCCTAGGCTAGTGGAGAGCGAGCTCTTTGTAAGAGTAAATAATCAATTTGATTTTTCAAATATTATTTTATTTCCTACTTAGTCTTTAAAATATTCAAATTAATGTTTGATATAACTATAAATAAAATATAAGTTTGTGTGTAATTTAGGTAATTCTTTTTCTAAAAAATTAATTTTTTGAAATTAAAATTTAAATATTAGAAAAGTATATATAATCTATAACTATTAATTAAAAAATTATTCTTTTAACCCTTTTTTTTATCAATTTTATTCTTACCAATATACCCAATTTATTAATTTTATTATTTATAAACATTATCTATAATAAATAATAATTATCTAAAATACTACATAATTATAACATGATAAAATTAAAAAATGTTTATTTTGTAAATTTTTCATAATAATTATTACAATATATAATTTTCAATTATATTTATATGTAACCTTAATAGGGAGATCTCCTTTTAAATTACTTTTGTAGAGTATATAAATCTTTACTATTTCACCTTTTAGTAACTATCTATAATAAAAAACTATCTATGATAAAATGATAAAAATTATTTATTTTATAATTATTTTTACTGGAAATATTTGTTATTAATTATTATTATAACAAATAACACATGCATTTATTTGCACTAACTTTAATAAAAGAAATTATTATATCAAACATTATCTAATTTATTATTTATGGAGGTTTTACCTATCCAATCATATAGTGTTACCTACATGAAATTCACCTAACTGTATCACACTAGAGGGTGCAAGGAAATACAATACATATAGAGAGAGAAAGGCATTGACACCAAAATTGCGAATCTCGTTCTTGCTCTCTTCGTATTGCGTTACTGATCTTCTCTTCTCCTCTCGCCACCACCACCACACACAGTGAAGTCTTCATCCGTATCAATAGCAATGCCTGCTCAGAAGCGTTCCTTCCCCGATTCTCCTCACGATAACCACCGCCACACCAAACACCACCACCAGGAAAAAACCGAAAAAGAAGAAGAAGAAACGCAACAAGAAGAGGATAATTACGAATCTAACGGTTCAGGTTTTTTTATATTCCCCCTCCGTTCTTCTAGATTCTTCTATTTTCTTCTTCTTATCGTGTCTTCATTCTCTCTTCTCAGATTCTCACTGCGCTCCGTCCTCTCCCTCAGAAGACAATTCCGAGTACTATCTCTCTCTCGCTGCTTGCGTCATACGCATTACTTACTGCTTACGAGCTTTTATTTTATATATTTCTTTTCTATATGCTACAGTTTTGATCCAGTTTGTGTCGTACAACAACCACGTCTTTGGTTTCAAGATTCCTTCGATTTGATTCATAATACGTCGTTTGCATGTTTCGATTTTCGTCTTCTTCGTGCTTGTGCAACACTGTGTTTTGTGTTCACCGTAGGTTTTGGTATTAGGTCCTAGTTCTGAATAGTAAGTGTTTTCTGCGTGGTGATGAAGATCTAGCTTGAAGTAGTTTCGCAATGTTGTTTTTCTTTCTGAATCAGTTTATGATTAGTTAGTTTTGCGTGAAGTTTTGGATTGGTGATTAAAAAAAAAAAAAATTCGAGTGGTTGCAGTTGAATAGGAGATTATCGTATGTAATAACTATTGGAACATCGTTAGAATAGTTTTGGTTGTGCTAGCAGATTTTACTACAAACATTGCATGTTGATCTTGTAATCCCCAAGGTTATAATTCCGCGAAGAAAGAAATTGATCAACGGGTGGATCCATTTGCTAGCTATCAAATATTCTAAATTATCGGGGTGGCTTGATGGTATCATGCTGTGGTGGATGATGTAAATGAGAAGCATGACTGGTATCATGAACTAAGTTTAGGTTCAGTTTTGTCTTATTACTACTGACCAATTGGAATAACAATAACAATGGTATTGTGTAATCTTTTTTTGGGTGAATATTTTTGTGACTACCCAGTCAGTATATACAAGCTATAAACTGCATTATTTAGATCTGAAATATTAATTTTGATTTTCCTATTAAGTTTGTATAAATAAAAGCTTATGTTTGTGTTTTGTCTGCAGATTTGTATTTGTAGAACTTCTGGAGATACGCAAAGAAGTCCAATGTCCAATTTGTCTTGGTACAACTCTATTACTAAATTGTATGCAAGAATATATATTTTTTTTCATCTTGGTTGGTATGAAGAAGACAGCATCATAGGTGAAAGTAGATCATGTAGGTTTAGCCCTGTGAAAAAAGGGTGATGGGATTAAGGACACGTGAGGATGTTATCAAAGGAATCTCATGGTATCCTTAAGAATTTATTCATAGTGATTATTATCCTTGTGCTATATTTGGTTGGGTGGAAGAAAAGGGAGGAAGGAGAGAGAAGTGAAATTTGAATTGAAGAGAAGTATTGAAGGGTCTCATTTAGATGTTTAGTTGTTTTGGATGTATTTCATATCAAATGACTTTGTAGTGGAATTCCTTCCTACTACCACTATGTCATAGTTCTTGTCCCTTTTAAATCTCCCTTGTCAAGATGCAAACCTCTCTTCTGCAAATTAGACTGAACTCTGGAACATTATTGCCAAAACAAAAAAAGTGTGGATTCCATTCCAGTAGAATTGATATTGTTAGCTCAGTTTAATAGCACTGTCTGTGATGTAGGGTCGGCAAAGCTGCAATTATCTTTTAATTGAACCTGTATAAGTTTGTTATGAAGTTCATTAGAAAATTAGTGATTGGTTGGTCAGTCAGGAGAGGCATCTCTGACAACTTGTAACAGCTCCTGTATGTACAAGAACCACACAAGTTCTTGATCAATCATAACTACAATTCTCAATGATCATTCTCTCTTAAATTTCTATTTTCTCTTTCTTTCTACCATTTTCTCTACTACCACAAAGTCTAATTTGGTATCATCAGCCTGTTTTGACCCAGAGGCATGTATTCACAGCTGTTTTAAACCTCGGCTTTCCTCAGTCTCTGTGTCTGGACTTGTGTCTTTGTCTTATTCGATTGTTGTTTTTCTTTACTCTTGATGGGAAGAATTTTCTGATTTTGATGCAGCCAATCAAGGCGGTGATCAAAGTTCACTGATTATGATGATCTGATTGATTGTCAATCCTGAAACCCATTTGTGGTTTTGCTTCAGTAAGATTATGGTCTTCGCTGAGCCAGATGCATTTCTTATTTAGGACCAGTAAGATCAGTTTTCATTTTGTTGTCTTTCTAATTCTCTGCTCTAGGGTCATTTGGGAATGTGCACTCGGGACAACTGTGCGAGATTTGCAACTTCAATTCACAGATATTTCTGTGAAGGTGTGCTAAATAACAGTGCGAATTTACAAACAAGAAAATGTACGATCTCAAGATTTTTTTGGGTCTTCAAGGCTTTGAACAGTGCGGAAACTAAAAATCTAAATTTGTTACATAAAGCAGGGAAGAGTGAATATCGTTGCAGAAGCTCGAGTTTATGAGTGATTAAATGAGCTTTTGTTTGAAATGCATATTACTTTGCTTAGTCATGTTTTTGAAATAAAAATTCCAAAAGATCTCATTATTACCTGAATAGGTCAAAAATAGGAAACTTGTTGCTATAAATTAGGCATTATAGTTTGTTTATTGAATATGTATTTTCACTGTATCTGGTGTTTGTACGTCAACCATAAGATTGGCCATTGTTTTTGGTGCCTTTAGTCTTAATTATGGTTTTACTTGGTAGTGCTGGATTTTATCCTTGAACGAAATCTTTAAATCTGCTATTCATGTTATACCTGAGTTCTAACAAACGACCTGTTCGTTGAAGATATAACGAAGTATTTCTGATGTTTCCTCAAACAGGTATTATTAAGAAGACACGAACAGTTATGGAATGCTTGCATCGGTTTTGCAGGGAATGCATTGACAAGTCGATGCGACTAGGGTAGGTTAAATGAAGCTATTCCAGACTTTTTTCTTTTATGTAATTAATGTGTTCCTGATAACTGTAAACTAGGTCTTCATCTTGCCTATATTTTGTCTTTTATCAGAAAAACCATAGCTATAATGTCTATATGCAGGAACAATGAATGCCCTGCTTGTCGAACACACTGTGCCAGTCGTCGTTCTTTGAGAGATGATCCAAACTACGATGCTCTAATTGCAGCTTTATATCCAGACATCGAGAAGTACGAGGAAGAGGTATAAGTTCACTTGTTTTGTATTTAATATTTAATGAGTTTGCATAAACTTTCACAATATCTAACTACTTATATCACACCTGCTAGGAGCTTGAGTTTCGTGAAGAGGACAAGAACCGCAATAAGCTGGTAAATATTTTTTGGGTAATCATTTTTAAGTATGCTTCAACTTTCGGATGTATCGTGTACAATTGTTACACCAGTAAGGAAAGTTTCACGGTGAAATTGTTATTGACTGCATCACAGTCCTGGGTTACTAAGGCTCAAATCATAGCCTTTGAGGGGAATGCTCGTATAGTTGACGACCTTTGCATTTTTCTTTAAAGTCAGATTTGTTGACGATCTAATGGCTAGGTGGCATCAATTTATATTTGTTTACTGTTCAGAGTTATCCTTTTTTTGAATTTTATCAGTCGTCAACAACATTCTCTAAATAGTCAGATCTTAGCATGTTCAAGAGTACTTTGTTACTAGGTTGTCATTTGATAGCTTTTCTGACAGATTCAAGCTTCAATTGCAAAAGTTGTTCAACGACAATCTGAAGCACTGGTTAAGAGACGTAGAGACACACCTGGTTCATTTGTAACAAGATCACAGCGCAATCAACGAAATGTTCTTTCTAGGAGACAAAATCAAGTAATTGATAATCAAGGATCTGATGATAATGAGGATGAAAATGACAATAATGAAAAGGACTCATCTTCCACAGATGAGCGATGTACAGAAATTAGGCAGAGAAGGCGAAAGAGGCGGACCAGAGTTCGTCCTTCTCAGCCGTCCTCGTCTACTGCAAGTCCTGATGGTGGATGCATGGAAAGTGATGCGGATATAAGAGATAATCGAGGAATTTCTTCTAGACCGCTGTCAAAACATCAAAAGCTAACTTGGGGAAGGGGTGGCTTTAGGAGCCACACACGGCATGGCGGTGGCGGTGGCAATGGTATCAATAGCAAAAGTGCCCGTAGTAGCCGCTTGGCTAAGTTAGTTGATTATCTCCGTAATTTGAACGAAAACACTGATGAGGTATAGCTCACTGCTGAATTTCCTCTATAATGATGAATATATCCCAGTTTCAGTTCAATTTATAGGGCTGTATTCATCTTTGCAGTTAGATGTCCATCTCATTCTTTTGTCTCTGGACAAGCAAAGTACACTAAGCTTACAGCAGCCACACCTTTGCTGTCGACCAACTTTGTCTGTGAAGCACCTTTGTGAGGTGAGGTTCTCTTTTATCACTTGTTTCTTGCAATGATAAGTTGTAGTCAAGTTAATTTCAACAATGTTGTGACATCAATACTACACATCATTGATTCACGTTTACTTGCTTAAGTTGTAACTATTTATGCAATAAAAGGATGTTTTTCAATATGTATAACAAGCTTTTACTTTCCCAATGCTTTCTTATTAATAAAAGTGATTGCATGATATTCTTTTCTGGATGATCCAATTTTAAGCCCGATGATGATTTTCTAATATTTTATGAATCCTTTCTCTGCATAGTATGTTGCTGGCCAGACATCTTTGCCAGTTGAAGAAGTTGAGATACTGGCAGTTAAAGGATGCTGCAGTACAGTTTGTGACAAGTCATTTGATGAGCTTTCATCCTTTGATGAGCTAACGGCGCTGGTTATAGATCCTAGCAAAGATGAACTGGAAACTTTGCAAGCGCATGAATCTTTGGCAGAACTTAAATCCAAATGCATATCTCAAAGGGCGCATTTGGTGAGTATCTATCAAGACGCATTTTTCACCCAATATTATTACTTGTTCAAGTATCGACTAATTTTTTTTTTTACCCTTTTCTGCTGCTTTAGATTCTGGCATACAGGCGGAAGGAGTGAAACATTAAAGACAGTTTTTATTAGATTTATGAATGCCAGGACTTACTCTGTACGTACATAGGAAAATATTTACAAAACCATATATAGTTAAATAATATGAACCTCCCCAAGGTTATATAGACAGTTTTGATATTATTGATGTCAGGATTTATTCTGCATGTACATAAGAAAATTTTCAACTTAAAACTATAGTGAGTTTATATGAACCTCCCGAAAGATTATTTATATACAAGAGTTTGTTTCAACTTGTTGCGTACAAGTTTGTTACTTTGGTTTGTACCCTCCAAAATTTGATTACAGTTTTCATTTTATTTATTTATCTTAAACTTTTGCAATTAAAGAATACTGGTTTCTGGACTTATTACAGAGAGGTCCTATTTATGATATAATGGAAATGATCACATGTAATTAGGATTTTTATACCCATCTTTTTTAAAAAAATAATTTTCGTATTTATATGTATACCCTTGCCAACTCTAGTGCTCTATTAAGCAGATTTAGCAAAATAATTTCTCGAGTATTACTTCTAAATTTATAGAGAATTTGGCAAGGTTTCCTTTATAATTCAGCATTTGGAATATAAACACCTGTTCAAAAAGCATGTACCTTAACTAAATCTGAAAAGCATAACAAATCCTATTGTCACATGATATAATTATATATCATCTCGACACTTTGATTTTTTTTTTCTTAACCCAAATGGGATCACATCCTCTTTATAGGCACAAAATACCAGATCCCAGGTCCCAAAATAATATTAGAGAATTACTACGCAAGGGAGGCAAGCTTTCTTTATTTTTAAGATGAATCAAATATGTTTTTTTATTCAATAAACATTAATTATAAGTTTAATACCAATTTTAATTGATCCCTTTTTAACACATGAACACATCAAGTCTTGTCATTTAAGTCAAATTTTTAAAAACTATATGGATCATATGATGGGAAGATATTATCAAACCACTATATTTTTTAGCAATACTATTAGACACAATAACATTTTAATCGTAGTATTAATAATGATAATAACCTCTTTTTTTATACAATCTTTTACAATTTTACGCTTTAAATAATACTTTTTAAAATGTAAATAACTACCGACAATAGACAAACTACCTACACAATAAAATAAAAATATTTATTTTTAAAATTACTTGTAATGAAAATAATTCACAATTTAATAATATATTCTTATTTAAATAATATATATATATATATATATATATATATATATATAT
>Ga0209700_105316_pt1 | contig 21854 bp, 15 predicted proteins | sample SiratroredBW_FD_187528 | JGI IMG/M metagenome (GOLD analysis project Ga0209700, IMG submission 187528) | Root nodule microbial communities of legume samples collected from California, USA - Siratro red BW (SPAdes) (version 2) | ecosystem: Host-associated > Plants > Roots > Nodule | place: USA... | reverse complement strand
AAATAAGATTTTATTAGTTTAAATTTTGAAAAACTCCTTTCAGCGGAAACAACTGATACTGAAATTGTTAACCGCTGAAGCAACTGATACTGAAATTGTTAACATTATTCTATATGCATTTGGAAAAGAATTTATTATTTTTATATAATTAAGAATGTCATTTGGTTTATCATTTTCCAATCCTATAATCTCTTTTAAGATATTTAATTAGGAAAATAAATCTAAGCCATCAAGATCCAATAAATTATCATGTTTTAAATACTTTTCAAGGTTTACGCATTTTTCTTTCAAAAGTACACAACCTAGTAACTTTAAATTTTTAATACTAAATAGAAAACCAAAAATATCTTCATATATTTTAAATTGTTCAAATCTATTTTAGAGTGTGGTAATTGTTTTATCTACAATATATAAAAAATAATTAATTCTAAATGACTCTTGAGGTGATTTAATAACTTCATTCTCAATATTTTCATCAAATAAAAGAAATTTGAAATTGAAAACAAGTTGAAATAATATTATGGAAGGAACAAAGAGATAAAGAAATAAAGGAATAAGTGAAGAAAGAATGAGAGAAGTGGAAAAGTCATACAATGAGAAGACATATATAAAGAGATGATATTAATTGGTTGGAATATTGGGAAGAGATAAATTATAAAGTTTTGATAGGAAAGATTCCTTGACCGTTGAATTTTTTTAAATATTATTAATTTATTAGAACAAAGTTTCAAGAATATTATTCATTAAATAGTATTTATAGTACTAATATAAAGTCATTAAAAATATTTATAGCACCATTGTAAACATAAAGTCAGTTAAAATATTTAAATTTTAATTAAAATTTTGTTAGTATAATTTTTAAATTAAATATTTTTTATTTTATAATAATATGTGAGGTTTTGAAGTCTAAAGCATATTAAATTTTTTTGAGGCCTTTGTGGCCTTAGGCGTAAAACATATTAACTTTTTTTGAGGCCTTTGAGACCTTGAAACCTAAAACGGTTGCTTTACTTGCCTTACCCATTGAGCCACCCCTGAGAAAATGTTACCGTATCCTTTTAAAAGAAAGAAAAACAAACATTCGTTACAAGCATAAAATGATCATTTAAGTTTGACCTATACTATGAAGACTGATTTTTCCTGCACTTCCATCGTGACTTCGTGCACCTCAACCAACAACTCAACCCTCAAATGTATTTAAAAAAAAAATTTGTTGCAGTTTAACAACAAATCTGCTGTTATGTGTAATGGTAATTATCAGGTTAGTCTTATACCACTATTACACTACAGCATCAAGTAATATAATTCTTAAAGAAATTATCATCTATGAAGGTTATTTTTATTTTTTTTTAAAATTAAAATAGGAATATGTTAAAATTATGGAGGTGAAGGAAGTTAATATGGAGATGTAGGAAGAATCACTCTACTATGAAATGCTCAAACCTTTCTGCTGTCAAATGAAATTTATATTTATCTAAACAAAAGTTTATCAGAAGAAGTATATTTGCATATGTTAAGTCGGAGCACAAAACGGTATATCCTTTGCAAATTTGTGTCAATTAGACTATAGTGGATGTATCTCACTTAAGCTTATAAAAGATTATATTTTACACTTTTAAGCAAAAATTCAAAACTAAATAAAGGATATAGGTAATGACAAAAATCAATTTAATGGATAATCTAGACATTGTTATGATTATTATTATTCTTATTAAAATTATATTTATGATTATGGTTATTAATATTATTAATAATATCATTATTATTATCATTAATAATATCATTATTATTATCATTAATAATAATATTATTATTCTTATTATTAATATTTTTTTATTAAAAACGATAATAATAATAATATAAATAATAATATTAATAATATTGATAAAAACAATATTAATAAGATTTATAATAACAATAATAAATTAATAAAATTTAAAATACTAATATTATTAATAATATTAATACGGGTAATAAAAATAATATTAACAATAATAATATTAGAAATAAGAATATTAATATTAACAATAATATTAACATTAATAGTAATAACAATATTGATAATATTATTATTAACTATAATAATAATAATAATAATAATAATAATAATAATAATAATAATAGTAATTCTTAATAATAATATCACAAATATTTTTAATATAACTAAAATTAATATAAAAAAATATTAATAATATTGACATTATTTTTCATATAAATATAAATAATGTTAATAATCTCAATAATATTAAAAATATTATTAATGTAAATATAAATAATATGAATAGAAGTATTAATAATATTCCACATATTAAAAAACATATAATAATAATGTTAATATAAATAATAATAATAATGTTATCAATAACATTAAAACTATTTTGTGTATAAATATTAATAATATTAAAAACTTTAAAAATATTAAAAACTATATTAATAATTTGAAAAAAAATATAATACTGATAACAATAATAATTGTAATTTTAATAATATTATAACTAACAATATTAGAAATAATAATAAAAACAATAATATTAGCAACAATATTATTAATATTAATATTAATAATAATAATGATAAATATAATATTAATGATAATATTATTAATAATATCAATGATAACAATAATATTAATAAAACTAATGTAGGAACAGGTGGCTTCAGAAGGAGGGTTGAATGGAGTCTGAACTCAATTCGCTATAAATAGAAACCACTAACCAAGACAAAAATATATAAGCACAAATAAATATAGTTTTATACTGGTTCACCCTAATCTCTTGGACTACGTCCAGTTCTCCCTTGAACAAACCGTTCAAGAGTTTCCACTATTCAGCAAATAGTTACAACGAGTACATAAACCTCTCCAGGTTACAACGAGCACACACACCTCTCCCGGTTATACCAGTCTCAATCTCCCCCTAAGATCAAGACCACTCAAGAATTAAAGAAACACTCTCAAAAAGAGAGAACAATGAAAGCTCACAAGGGTTTACTTCACAATGGTGAAGAATTACACAATGGTTTCACACAACCCAAAACTCTATATGCTCTCAATAGCAAATTGACAATAAACACTCAGTATATTTTCGTCAATGTATTATATGATGTATTTCTCTTCTTGTTTCTTGTTGTATCTCAACTTCAAATTGCTCCTTTATATGTAGCTTTTTTTAGAAACTAGCCGTTGGGATGCTTGAACCGAGCAATCTTGACTTTCTGATGTATGGAACTCAAACTGGAAATATTTATCTAATATTTTAAACTGCATTAAACTTGATTAATTCTGTATCAGAAATTATTAATTTAAAATAACATGGAAAAATTATATTTGAGATACTCATCAATAATTTGAATAATTTCTATTATGAACAGATTTGAACGTTAATGCACATTATGATATAAAATCAATTAATCACATCTAAATAGTCTATAATAATTTAAATAATTTTCATTGTGAACAAAATTGAATGTTAGAGCACAATATGATATAAAATCAATTTTAAATCAAGTCAATAACACATAAAAGTAAATAGTAAGAAAATTTATCTCTTACTAGACCATGTGTCTCCTGCTTTAATAATAATAATAATAATAATAATAATAATAATAATAATAATAATAATAATAATAATAATAATAATAATAATAATAATGTTAACTGCGCAATGTATATAAGTCATCAAATATAAATATATACTTGAGTTTTGTTATCATCAAAACTTTATCAAATGATTTGATCCTTTAAAGGGACTTTGGACCGTTTAATGTTTAACAAATTTTACTCGTGAGATTGTGCAGTCAACACGTATGTTGAGAAATATTCAGTTCAAACATGACTAAACTTTCGTTTATGTTTTAGGGATCCATTATTGTTGGAAACCATGCTGATATTGCAGTTTGGAAACCAGAGGTGGAGTTCGAGTTGAATGAACATTATCCTATTTTCCTTAAACACCATGTACGTCTTGATTTTTCTTTATCCTATTAGTGAACTCATTCTGTCAATGACTCTCTTTGTTCTTAATTATAATTGAAACTTCAAACTATTATGTGGTGGCTTCTTGCTAAATTTTTCTTATTTGACAATTGCATTTAGGAAAAGTATATGCTAGAGGAACCAAGTTGTTCCTCCCATACTTCAGTAAAGGAAAAAAGAAAGTTCCTTTAACTGCAAACTGTATTATTTCTTTATTTGTGTTGTTAATTACTTTTCTCTTAGAAGAAACCATTACGAAAAAAAAAAGGTTCACTCTTTCATAAAGATATAGTATTGCCCACTTTACCAATAAATGCTAATATTTTGGTTGTTTTTTTGAATCCCATGTGTTAAACAATGGCCTTTTTGGTATTGATAATATTTTGTTTAGGAAATAAATTGACTTGAAAATGATGGTGCTTATTTCGTGCTTCCTTTTGTTCTCATATTCACACAAATGATGATTACTTTTATTTTCAGTGTTGCTTAGTTAATTGGTTGGTCCTTAATATTGGAATATACAATTGGTAGTGTTGTTGTGGCTCGTGGCACAACCCCAATAATATTTCAAAGAATAAAATTTTAGACATTTTAATTTAGTATTTTAATGGACTATAATTACAATTTAGTATTTCAATTCAAAATGGACTATAATGTACGAGTTCTACATATTCTCTTGTTACTAGATATGTTTATTGTTAATGGATGTTTTCTAATTTTCAAGGTTTGGTTTTTCAATTTCTAAAACATTTTTTTTTAAATTACTCTTTGTGTGGGCTAAGGCCATGCTAATGCCAATTAAATATTTAATATTTCACATCATGCGAGGGCCAAATCCACGCAATAATCACAATAATATATTATTTTAATTTTAAGCGTTCTGACTAATGCGAGGGCCAAACCCACACAACTTTCAAAATAAATTCTTTATTTTATTATAAGTGTGGGCAAGGCCCCGCAAACTCCAACTAATAAAATATTTAATAATTTACGTGTGCAGAGTCGATCCCATGCAACCCTCATCATTGTAGTTCAACCGTGGGTCTGACCCCTGGTAGCTTCTGCTACTTTTGCGTGGGTCTGGCCCACACACTCTTTATTACATTTAATTAAGTGTCAGATTGTGTGGGTGTAGCCCACGCAAGATAGCCTCCACCCAACAGACCCACGTAACCTTGGCTTTGCGTCAACGAACCTAGCATAGTTCTCTTCCCACATTATGTCCATGCATATGTGTGGGTTTTTGGTGCTTTGCGTGGGCTTTTGGCCTACGCTATTTAAGTGTTTTCCTATAGTGACTATACATGTTTGTAGTTGCTTTTATTATGTTACATCTATAAATGTCTAGAAGTGCAATTATTGGAGACTGTTCTGTCTGTTAAGTGGAATAGGAATTTTTTTGATGTGTTGTTGGCAAGGGGAGAAAGAAGTCGGATGTACTGTTTAATCAAAATATAAACCTTTGAGGGAGGATCATCATGGTCAACATAGAGAGTGTTTAAGATATTTATGGTATTTGAAGGTGTCAACGACAACTAAGATCTTTGGATTGAGAGCTTTATTAGCTAGGCTCCCATCCAAAGCCAATGAGGTTTGTAGCGAAAACCGCGCTGGTAAATTCAGTTTTTTTTTTAAAAAATGGCAGCAGCAGCTATTCGCTGTTGCCCAAAACCAAAATTCTAAAGCTATTTAAAAGCCAGGCAATCCTGTGCATTCAAGAACAAGCAAATCTAGGAATCTCTAATCCCTTGGGTACTAAATTCAAAAACTACTCAATTCAAAGCTCAATTTGTACACAAACACTACAAGTTATACTCTAAGTATTTACATAAACATTATATAAGTCTATACATACACTAGAAAGTTGTTACAATATACTACAAGTTAACAAACATTATATAAGTCATACAATATACTATACATTATACTATACTTACTACAAGTTTACTCTAAGTTGTCATTTCTCTTTTCAATGAAGTAAGTTGCCCATTCTTTCCGAATATCTTCTATGGATATGTGGTCAAGTGAGTCTGGATCTGAGAAAACCTGAAATAGGGTAACCGTGTTATTAGTTATCATCATATGAAACTCATCATAATTTTATCTAATTTGAACACTTTTGCTCCCAAGAGTCAGTGATACGGGCTTGGCCTATGGTCTTCATCCAATGCATCACGTAGTAGCTGCATTCCCAACCTCCTTTTTGTTTGTTACACTACAATTTCATCAAAGTTAAATCATTAAACAAGTCCACAACGAATTTAATAGGTTAAATAAAGAATAAAAATACCTTAGGCTACACCCAACATAGGGTATGGGATGAGGATATAGATCTACCGCCAAGTACATTAATAACATTAATTGCACTAAAATCAAAGATGATTAGTAATAACTTGCATATTATACAAAAAAGATCAATATTTTATAAGGTAAATTAAATCATACCCTATACCACTTGTTTGATATTAGAACTTGGCTTACGATGTAGTGAACAGAACCAGACCACAGTGTTATCCAGAGGACAAACAACCATTAGTTGCCAATGGTTCCTAAAATAATCAATCCATTATTCATGTTCTCTAAATTACTTAAAATAAAAATATAAAGATTAGTAACTTACGATTAAATAATTGGGGCAAAGTAAATGCTCTTTCTGGATTCTCCAATCCGTCTCTATATATCTAGCATTTCAACTTTTTATTTTCGAACATTTGTATGCTTTGGGACTCAAGGAATCCATAGATAATAGGATTCCCTGTGATATAAACTAATTTATTTATGTACCTGCATTGTTAATATCATGAATATCAGTAAAAACATATTAAGAAATGTAAAAATGTGTAACTCTAAAGTATACTTACATCATGCATAATTGAATGAATATAATGTTTAACATTTGGGATCTCATTGCGATTTCCATATTTCATGCATGTATATGTACAATGGCATACCACCATTGTTGACACCAAATACTGTATCATCCCACCAAATTAAACAAGGTGAATCATACATGATGTGGGAAGTCTAAACAACTCCTGAATTGGATTCACATTTGTCTGGAGTTGTTGGGGTGGTTACGGCTTAGGACTTGGTGATTTCTGTTTACTCCCACCGTCCTGTAACAAAAAAGAAAACAAAACTAAATGTATTAATTTAAACAAAATTAAGTGTAAATTTAAATAACATGAAGAGAAATGATAACAATCATACCTTATGCTTTTTAGAAATGACCTTTAGGAGATGTGTAGGCCATGCAATAAATGTACCAAGTGCTTGCCCTACAAATCTAACCTCTGACCTGGGCTCTTGCACCTCGACATTTGCATGTCTAACTTTTTCGACGACCACTCTACTTAAACCTTCTTTAAGTGACACTGTGTGGATCGTCAAACCTGTAGCATACACTCTCCCAATCGCTACCAATCGAGGAGGATCTCCAGCAAACAACTTACAAAGATATGAAATATCAGTTTGTAGCTCCTCCTCGTCCTCGTCATCATCAACACAACTACCCTTTGTGCTAATTCTACCACGTGTAGGTAGTGCTAAAAATAATCATCTTGTTGTATAGGATTGTGCTGTTGGCTCATGCCCATGGATCCAACAATTTGTTCCATTTCTCTTCTTATTTCTTCTCTTATTTCTCATCTTAATTCTTCTTTCATATTAGCTAGTTGGTCTTGTGTGGCTAGTGTCGTAGATGAGGAAGACCGGGAAGCTAATCCAAAAAACTGTCTTACCCCTACACCAAACCCAGCAGTACGGGCACGACCAAGGTGTTCTTGGGTGCCAATAGCTGCCGTCAGTATATCTTATTTTCCTTGACTCACAAAACTTTCCTGTGAGCTCTGTTGCACTGGGTCATCCTACAAAAAATAATACAATAAAAGTCATCAATTAAATACTAAAAATGAAAACATTATTTGGTACTCAATTTATTGACATTAACTCACAATCTGATGGGCAATCTCTTCAGACTTTGCAGATGTCATCTACCATCCTAGTTTAGTCCTAGCCAACTTCCATTTCTCATGTCGACTAGGAGGGAATGGAGGAGAAACAACTGTTAGCACCAAGGCTAAGCATGTGATTTGATGAAGTCAATAAAGACCATTGCTTGCTGAAGTTTCTGATGGATTGGATCTGGACTATGTTAGATCAATACCTAGCACGTGAGCTGATGAAGACTGCCTCGTGAAGAATCTGTTGAAACCAACCTGGACCAGAATTATTAAGTGAAGACTTTGAGCCAACATGAAGATGGTTGGGTGATTCGGTCTTGGTCCTTAGTTGGGTTTGTGTGTTGGTGATTGACTTAGTCCTTAATTATTAGTGGCATGGTTCATCATTCCTGGGGTGCTAAGAGATTCACAAATATTTTTATTAAAATTGGTTTTAAGAAAAATAGCCCAAACTGATTTTTGCTGGAAAAGGCTTTTCAATCAATTGAATTTCTAAAACAATCGATTGAATGTGACAGTTATTTCTGTTACTATTGGAATATTTGACTGAGTCAACTAACGGTCAATTCAATCGATTGAATGGTTTGTTCAATTAATTGAACTGTGACAGCTAAGCTGTTTTAAAATTGATTGGCTAGTTAAAGGAATGGGCACTATCATTTTCAGATATTTAAGATTTTCGAAAAGCATTCCTTGAGATTTTCTAAGTGAGATATAGCGCCCCTTTTGTGCGATCATCCTTTGACAAAGCTTTTCAAAACAAGAAACCTCCAAGAACGTGAATCTTTAAGCATCCTTGAGTGAGGTTCTTGCGACTTTGGTTCTTGACCAAAGCTAAGTCTTCTACACCTGATCTTCATTCTTTGTAATATGTTCTGCGTAGAAGTACTGTGTGATCAATTGTTGATCTTGTTATTATTGTATTCTGTTAATTGTTTTCAATTACTGGGTCTGTAATTGAGTTGGTGCAGTGGGTTTCTACACTGTTCTCACATCTGCTAAGGGGTTCAGTAGAGTGTGAGTGTTACGGGGAGCAGTGTTGCTTGCGGATTGCAAGTGTTTTTATGTAGTGGGTTTCTGCACTGGTTTCACACTAGCTGAGGGGTTCAGTGAGGTGTGGGTTTACTGCTGGGAATAGTAAGTACTGCGGGGAGCAGTTTGTAACTTGCTGCGAGCAAGGGTTGTAAACTGATCTTGTGATCTTTTTAGTGGAAATCTTTGCTAGTTTACAAAGGACTGGACGTAGCCCTTGAGGAAGGGTGAACCAGGATAAATCATTGTGTTCTTGATTTCTTCTTCTCTCTTCTTGATCTTTTTATTATCTGCTTACATTCGCTTAATAAACTGATCACTGAATCTGTTTACATATATCTGGATCAACTGTGTTTCTGGGTTATTTTTAATCTACTGGATTGTGTTTAATCATCTTGAATCTGGATTAACACATTTCTATACTGTAAACTGTTTTCTGGGTTTTTCTCCAATAATTTCCATTGTGCACAATTGATTGTTTACTAGATAATCCAGAATTACACGAGTTGATTGATTGAATTAAGAATTTTCATTCTCTATTTCAAGAACATCTCATATTTGTGAAAAGATTTTGAAAGTTCAATTCACGCCCCCCCTCCTGAACTCGATCTAAACATTATTTTACAACAACATCTTCTGAAGTTGAAGAATCATGTAATTGTTAGCACCAGTAGCTGCTAGATATGATTTGATGAAATCAACACAAAGAGGACATGAAGTGCATGAGGACTTGAAGAGCATGAGAGAGTTTGGTCCTAGACTAGGAGGGGTGTGTTGTTGTGAGTTGTATTTTTGATTTAAAATCATATGATTGCATGACTGATTATTCAAAAGTAAGCTCCAAAAATAAATTTGCTTAATAATATTTTTTCAAAATATTTTAAGAGTAAAGCAAATCAGATTTTGTTAATCAAAATCAGATAAATAATCAGTAAACTGTTTTCAAAATCTAAAACTGATATATTTACTATTAAGTAACAGGATGTAGTCAATTGATTGAATGGTGACTCAATCAATTTAAGCCTTAACGGTAAAAAATAACAGTTTTTTTATATAAAGGGACATGCACGTGTTTTTCATATAACAACAAGTACAAAAATCATATTGAGAGAATTTTGTGAATCTCTTAAGAGAAAAACGCGCGTAAACCTTTTAATCAACTGAGCAATTGTTTTTCAACAAGAAAATTGTTCAATAAGGGTGATTACGTTTCAAAAGCTTTTGATGGCCAATGTAACATGTCTTCCTCCCATATTTTAGTTGATGGTAATTCGTGTTCTCTTCACATATTGGGCAAGCATGATGTCCTTTGACACTATAACCACTAAGATTTCCATGCTTGAAAATCATTAATAGTCCATAGTAACAATGCTCGCATATTGAAATTGACTTTTCATATGCATCAAAAACCTCAATGCCTTTATCCCATAACAACCTCAAATCATCTATCAAAGAACTTAGATAAACATTTATGTCATTTCTGAGTTGCCTTGGTCCTGATATCATTATAGACAACATCATATATTTTCTCTTCATGCACAACCAATACGATAAATTATAAATAATTATCAAAACAAGCCATGAACTATGTTTGTTACTTAAATTATCGTATGGATTCATTCCATCTGTTGCAAGACCAAGTCTGAGATTTCTTGGATCTCTTCGAAACTCAAGATACAAAGAGTCAATTTTCTTCCATTGTGGTGAATCAGCAGCATGTAGTAACAACCCATCACATTTTCTTCCATTTGCATGCCATGTCAAGTTCTTTGCATCATTAACATTGGCAAAAAAATGTCTTAATCGTGGTATGATTGGAAGATACCACAATACTTTTGTGGATGACCCTTTTTTCATGTCATCATCATCACCACTATTATCCTTTACTTTGTATCTTGATACCCCCATCTAGGACACTTATGCAATCCTTCAAACTCTTTTTTGTACAATATGCAATCATTGGGACAAACATGTATCTTCCGGTACTCCATACCCATTGGACATAATATCTTTTTGGCCTCATGGTGACTGGTTGGCAATGTATTACCTTCTAGAAGTATTTGATGAAACAATTCTAGCAATTCATTGAAACTTTTATCATTCCACACATTTCTTGCCTTGATATTAAATAGTCGCAATATTGTTGACAAACAGGAAAAAGTTGAACAACCGGGATACAATTCTATGACTGAATCATCTTTCAATGAATCATACACATGTGCTTAGTTGAAACTATCTTCTCCAATATCACGAATCATGTCTTCCATGCAATCCTTAGAATATACATTAGAATATTGACATTCACTTGTAGATACAGGAGAATATTGCTCCAAAACTTCATCATGCCAAGTCCATATTGTATAGCTTTTCAAGAAACCATCACAAAGAACATGTTCTCGTATCAACTCAATATCTTGTCTTCTCACATTTAAACAATTCACACAGACAAAAATAATTGTTATTTACTCCTGCTCCATTCCTCTTAGCTAATTGTAGAAACTCTTCAACACCTTTCTCATACTCATCACTGATTCGACTTGCAGTTATCCAACTTCGACGCATGACTACATATATAAAAAAAATTCATACATATTAAACAAGGCACAAATGAAACCTAAAATTGTCGGGGATCAAACATCCCCAGACTCAATACCAACACATGATCATGAACATAAATATTAGAGAAAACATAAAATTCCGGGGATCGAACATCCCGAACTTAAGCCCAACACGTCATTATAAACATAAATATTACAAAAGACATAAAATGTCGGGGATTGAACATCCTCGAACTCAGTACCAACACATCATGATAAACATAAATATTACAGAAAACATAAAATGTCGGGGATCGAACATCCCCAGACTCAAGCCCAACACGTCATCATAAACATAAATATTACAGAAAACATAAAATGTCGGGTATCGAACATCCCCGGACTCAGTACCAACACGTCATGATAAACATAAATATTACAGAAAATCTAAAATGTCAGGGATCAAACATCCCCGGACTCAATACCAACACGTTTTTATCAAGATACAAAATCTAAAACAGTTCAAGCATTTCATGAATTAAAAGACATATCTCTTATAGACAAAGGTAAGCGCGGGAAGATGTTGAAATGCACAAAACACAAATGCAACACCCCGCAATCTACCAAACCAAAAATTACAAATGGAAAGGTGTTATAGAGGTATAATTTTTGATATATTTTGAAATAGCATGTGTGACAATGGAGGAGGGAGTGACAAATCGAATTGAGGAATATCTAGAAACTTGGTAGGTAGGCAGCTATAATGCACAAGTGGGGTTGCAAAGCTTTTAGGTTTAGGGGAGAAGCCCCTATCAAGAACATGAGTGACCAACCTGGCTGTAAACGAGGGGCTTCTTAATGTATTTGAAAAACAAAATGGCAATGGAGTGTATATGGATAGGCGACAAACCTCGAATGTGGAAGACAAGGCGCTTCTTCGTGGTGGTGGGGATGGCGGCGAAAGCAGAAGAGAAAGAGATAGACGCCATGAGAGACGATGGCAACGGACGACGGTGAGAGAACGAGGGACGAGAGTGCTGTAAGAGAGAGGGAAGAACAGAGTGTAAATGAAAAAGTGAGCGCGAGTTCCCTAAAATAAGGGATACGAGCGCGATTATTTGTGGGAACTGCGCTCGTATCCCACATACCATCGCGGTTGTTTCCAGAACCGCGATGATATCTTCCCTGCAAAATAATTTAAAAATTATCTAGTTCCTACCATAGCGATTCTAGAAACAACCGCAATGATATCTCCTGCAACGTTAATACAATTGCGATTATTGTGGACAACTGCGTTGGTATGGTTGCATTTAATTTCAAAAATGTCACCGTATTGTTTTTAATTGCGGTTCTCTCTTAACCGCGATGATATCCTATCATGGAATGTGTTTTTTCCACTAGTAGAGTCACACTATCTGTTAAATACTCTGCTCACATGTAGTACACGATCATTGCAAATTTAAAAATAAAACAAACATCATACAAAAAGAAGGGTAAGCTAGAGAGTTTAAAAACAATGTCTATTCATAAACTAAATTTCTATCTCAACCAAACAACAATTCAGGTTTTCATAATTTGTCTCATACATCACATTATCATTAACACATCACACTCATGTGACACAATTAATCCATGCGATATGGTCCAATCGGTTATACCCGTGGCGTAGTCATATAAACCTCGATCGACTCTCACCACATGGTCATCTTCATCTATATGATTCCAATCTACCAGTAGAATCAGGACACATTCTTCTATATAAATCCACAAACAATGTAAATCGTAATCAATCTCAACACGGGTATCTCCTTTCCTGAAGATACTATGTCTCGATCACATACCACATCATTCACAAATATTGATACTACATGATATCGAATTAATACTTAATAAAAACAATTAATTACAAAATCTACTAAAAACATTCAAACCAGCTTCCCTTACCAAATATCATCATTTTAGATAAATTTCTATTTCAAACTAACATAAAAAAAAAAAAACGTACAATTAGCTTCCCTTACCAAATATCATCATTTTAGATAAATTTCTAACATAAAAACACATGTAATTAGCTTTCCTGACTAGTATAGAGTAGAGACACCAAAAAGAGTTCCAAAACCCTAAAATCACGGGCAACCTAACTCTATTAAAGAATCGTCTCTTATTCTACTCGTCGCCAGGAATCTCGGGATGACCTCTGATTGTCAATCTGATAACAGATGAGATTAGAAATCTAGAGAGAAGGTAGAGAACTTTAATGAGAAATAGTTCTTAGAGAGACAATTATTTTGTCATAAAACTAAAAACTGAATAACTGTTTTTGTATTCATTTAAACTTAATAACTAAATAACTGAATTTTATTTAAAAAAAAAAATCAGGTTCCATCTTATTTATCTCTAAAGCTAAATTCTAGATTAGTTTTTATCCTGTAGCTATTTTCTAGGGTATTACAAAAATTGTCATGCAATAGTAACTCAAATTGTGATTTTGTAAATCATATCCTCGTTTGTTTATGAAATTTCTTTTAGAAGAGACTAGTTAGACCTTTAAACAAGGAAGATCAATCCTTAAAATTTAACATGCAACAAGAAAATATAAACTTTTGAATTTTTGAACCAAGAAATTTGAGCCTATCAAAGCTTAAATACCCATTTTACATTAGAATTTGTAGATATGTCTATTAAATATATATTCATTTAGTTTATATTATCTTAAGAAATGAGTTTTAAGTCTAATTCAACTCTACAAAATTGACTTGTAAGGTCAGGTTTGCACTCACTTATATACTATTAAAAAACCTTATTTCTAGTCGATGTGAGATCTGTAACACACCCCGCTCACATCAAGACTTCTCAAGTCGTCGTGGAACTATACATTAATCGTGACCCGATAACGGTTCGATAGCGAATTTTCTTATAGGTCCAATAACCTTGCCAGGATAGGCTCTAAAATGACTCTAATACCATCTTAAAAAGTGAACTTTAAGCTTAACTCAACCCTAACTCAATGTGAGATCTTCAATCGACATATCTTTAAGAATCATATCACACTTCGTATTAATTGGGAAATTAGTGATCATTTTTAATCGATCAACTTTGCAAATAGAATACCTTCCTATTGACCCTAAAGATTCTTTATTTTCTTCTTTACCTTACGAATTTTCATCACTCTTGGTAGGGGTAGTTGAGAAAGTGTTCCTCTCAATTTGGTTATGCTGATACTAAAATTTGGTTATGTTTGGATACTTTACTTTAGGTCTCTAGATTTTGAGTAATTATCTTGCTTGAGTTGAAACTTTCTTTGAAATAAGGAATTATAGGTAAGAAAAACTATTTAAATTTTTATAGAACCTTAGGATAAATTATCTAGTTGTAAAGGTGATGTTGTCACAATATCTTGAGTTTTATGCATAGTTATGAGATGTTTATAATGTTTGAGCTTGACATGAGATTTATGTAGTTTGAATTAATGGATTTTGATTTATGTTGTCAGTTTTCTATTAGATTACTACATTTGAAACAAATTAGTTCAAGATGTGGTTATTTGAAGCACAATATTCAATGTTAGTTTATGAACATGATATAATGAGTCTAAATTATCAGGGTTGAATTCAAATGAGGGAAGGATGACATTGCAAGAAATTATGGATTGTATTGATCATTTTGAATTGTTTGAAACTATATTTGATAAAGTGACTCTGAATAAAACATTTGAAAATTGAGTTTTTTGCTGCATGGGTTTGGTTTTCCAATATTTTGTAAAAGTGGAGGATTTTTGCTGAAGTGAAAATAAAATAGATTTCTCACCTTACTCTCTATCCTATTTTCACTTAAGTGGAAGATTTTTTGCTCAAGCAAAATTAACACTGCAACTCAATCCCTGATTCGACTAGATTTTACTTAAGTGGGAAAAGATTTTCTCAAGCGATCCAATTCTTGCTCAAGTGAAAATATTTTCACTCAAGCTAATTTCTTTTCTTTAAAACTTCCAATTTCTTTAATATTGAATATGAATGCTTTTATAAATACAAAGTGAATATTAATTAGTATATTTGATTAAATTATGATTTTGTTTAAATGAGTTATATTGTATGATATCGTTATAAAAAAGGATGAAAATTTTATGAATTTAAAATCATAAATCTAGGATGATATGTAAACCTTTATTTGATTCGATTTGATTTGTGTATTAAGTATTGGCATCTATATTGTAACAAGGATCCCTTTACTTCATTGATGATCTAAGTATAGACTAAGATATCAGGTGGTGATAAACTAAAAAGATGAGTTCTTACAAGTCGTGACATGTGTAGATGTACGAACCGCGGTTGTAATAAACTTACCTTAATCTGTTAGTCTCACTTGTAGATCTAAGTATTTGTTTGGATCAGGTGTTAGTCTTTAGTAGGACATATTTAATATGGGAGTTCCAAAAGATAGCAATTGATATTTTGCTTGTCGAATATTCGTGATGTTAAATCCATGTGTGGTCTATCTTGTTGTATGTTAGTATTTGAATGAAATTTAATTGTTGTGGTTTGTTAATCAAAATGTCTCCTTTTGTATATTTTTTTATGGTGAAAATGTATCTCAATAGTTTATCATTGCATGTATTGTGAACTATAATGAATGAATGTACTATGTACACAAACATATATAAATATATATGTAGGAGCAACTTATGGAAGAGAATAGAGATTATACTTATTTTTTTACTCTACTTTCATACATATATTTATATTTGTATATAAATTTTAGTTATATTTTTATATTACTATAAAATTATTACAAGTCCTAGGAGGTAGGTTTTTTTGTTAGACTGTTAAATGTTATATCAAACCTTATGATTTACGGGTAAATTCTCTCTGCACCTCCATGCTTCCTTCCCGCATTGTCACAAGGGAAGAAAAAATATTGTGTTTGCTTTCTTCATTTTCTTCATCTTCTCAGTCGTACTCATTTTATATTTTTGTTTGCACACGCTGGAAAAAAAAATTGTATTTCAGAATGCACAATTCATAATACAAATTACTTTTTATATCCCAAATTGTACATTTCAAAATTGAGCTAGACAATTATTTTCATGACCAATTACACTAAAAGAAAATAAATCTATTTTTCATAAATTAGAATTAATTTAAAAAAAAAACTATAAAAGCTTATTAATATTAATCTTTTAATAACTATTTTTAACTTATGTATACATTATTTAATTTTTTTGATATTTTTTATTCTCATATAGATACTAACGAGTAAATTTATTCAAAGCTTAATAAAACAAAAAATATTGTGCCCTTCTATTATATAATTTGATCAAACCTTGAAACAAATATCCAAACACTACAACAAAAATTAATATTAATTGGGGTTATATTTAGTGTTTCTGGCAGTTTTAACCCCTGCAAAGTGCGTTACTTGCGGTTTGTCTTTCCGCTAGTAGATCCAGCGTTGTTAGTGGATTACTGACGGTTTTTGTTAACCCTTGGAATGACAAATATTTTCTTGTGGTTCCTGAAACTTCTGTTACTATCAACGGTTGCTACTACCAGCAGTTTCCCAAACCCCTGGTACTGTAAGCTATTATTAACCCCTGTTACTGCCAATGGTTCATAAACCCTGCTAATTTCATCTATTTTTTTAATGTATTGTATTTTTTGTGATGCATATATAAATCCTAAATCAAATGAAAAATGATAAAAGGTAAAGATTTTAAAATTTTGATATTTATAATTGAAGTAGTATTCATAAAAGGAACAATAAACAAAATTTAAAACTTTAAGGTAAAATAATGTAAACAACAAAATTCAAAGATTAAAACATTACATGGTCATCTGTTCTCAATCATAAAATTATACATGATAAAAAAACTAAATAACATTCTTCAATTATTGTTCTTGACGTTGATTATTTGTTTCTTCATTAGGGAGACTTCTTTGATCAAATACCTAGCATATAAAAAAAATAATTATAATTAGTACAATGTAAAATATTTATTAATTTAATTAAGATTTAAATATTACTTGTGATGTATGAATCATAACCTATGAAGCTCGGACACGGGGAAATGACCAACTTCCCCGCTTCTGACACACCTCCGACACGGACACATGGCAGAGGTGTGAACGACACCTTGTTGGACACCCACCCCTCCACTGGACACGGTCGACCATCTTAGAAACACATATAAGACATGTCAACCCCTATTGGTCACATATCTTTCACCAAAATTGTAAAATCCAAACACAAATTGTAACAAAATGTTCATAAAATCCAAAATAAATACATTCGAATCAGAAAATCGTATCCATATCAAATATTTTTATCCCTTAAATCACTCTAAAAATGCTTATAAATAATCAGTGATGTGAGAGAAACGAATCAAAAAGAAAAGAAGAAAAACATATTGTTTGTGAGAAGAAGAGTCACATCGCGGTGAACGGAAAGACTCACAATGAAAACAATGAAGGTATTCGCGGTGAAGTCGCCGTGCCGGAAGATGCTCAACGATCTCTTACTGCTCTTTGAAAGGCATTTTCTCTAAAAGATGCTCTCTGGTGAAAGACGCTCTCTGGTGGAAGACTCTCTGAATACCTTCTATGCTATTTCTAGAAGGAAGAAGAAGGAGTCTAAAAGTTGAAAAATGGTAACTTCATTTAATTTTGAAAAGTTTTTCTTTTCTTATTTTATTTATAATATTACTTTACGAAAGTAGTAATTTATTATTTTATTTATATATGTTGTAAATTTATTATTGATAATAATTTATATTAATAATTACATTTATAAAATTTTATTATATAATACCAATTTTTTTTTAAAACATATTATGTTTTATTTATATTTAAAATTTGAATAATATTTTTTATTTAATTTATGTTTTTCAATTTTTATTTAAAAATATATTATACTATAATTAATTTTTAATTTGTCACCTGTTTTATTGTTTAATTTTTATATTTATAAATTAGTTTCTACTAGATAAAAGTTTTTTATGTAAGTAAATTTTTTATATTTATTTTTTATAGGAAATTAAGATGAATAATCAAGCTATCAAACAAGAAGATGAAACAAAACCTTTATAGAGATATGTTTCAAAATTAAGAAAAACTCCTGGTGTACAACTTAAGGGAGAAGGACTTAAAAGTTGTCCAAACGTGATTTCGTCAAAACTTGTTGAGTTTAAAAAATTAGACAATGAAGCAACTTTGAAAATAAAAAATTTAAAGAAAAAAAAGGTCCCTTTACTAGATGTATCTGATGAAGGAAATCAGACAAACAAGAGTCTCGGATTAAAAGGTCTTTTGGAGTCTTCTTTCAATTTTCAAGCCAGAGATACTCTTGATTGTGAAATTGCGAGAATGTTTTATTCTTCAGGTCTACCATTTCATTTAGCATGAAGTCCTTATTACAGGAGTATATTTTCTTATGCAACTAATACTTTTAATCTTAGTAAATATGTACAGCCAACGTATAATAAATTGAGAGCTCCTTTACTTTCAAAAGAGAGAAGTTACATAGAAAATATTTGCAACCTATAAGAAACTCATAGAATTAGAAAGGTGTGAAAATTGTTAGTGATGGATGGAGTGATCCTTAAAAAAGACCACTTTAAATTTTATGGCTATCACTAAAAGTGAACCAATGTTTCTAAAGTCAATCGATGGATCAGGTGAGATAAAAGACAAAGAATTTATTGCTACACACATGAGACATACAATTATAAAGGTTGGGCCGAATAATGTGGTACAAATTATAATTGATAATGCAGTTGCATGTAAGGCAACAGGTATCCTCATAGAATTAGAATTTCCTTCAATTTATTGGACTTCTTGTGTAGTGCATACTTTGAATTTTGCATTGAAAAATATTTGTGCAGCAAAAAATACGGAAAGAAATAGTGATGCTTATGAACAATGTTTTTGGATCTCACAAATTGTTGATGACACTACCTTTATTAAAAACTTTATCGTGAGAAACTTTATAAGATTATTAATATTCAATACCTTTAACTCATTGAAGTTGTTTTCTATTGCTCCAACAAGATTTGTTTCAACCATAGTCATGCTCAAAAGGTTTTGAAAATATATTTGGCTAAGTTCAAGAGGGGGGTGAATTGAACTTTAAAAAAAATTTGGCTTTTGAAAGCTGTTTGAAAAACATTTAGCAAAGCTGCAAAAAATTTGGTAAAGATTTTAAGACAAATGAAGTTTTTTAAGAATCTCAAGCTCTAAGAATTAAGGCTACTCTTTTCTTGAGTCTCTATTGGAAATAAGGCAGATTTCTGGTTGGAAAGTGACCTCCAACCCTTTGTCACACAGCTGACTTATGCTCAGCAGATTGTGCTTTAATCCCTCAACCAAAAGCACATTATGAATGATCAAGTTTCCTTTGACTCCTATGTCACCGCTGCCAACAATCTTTCCTTTGTTGTTGTCCCCATAAGTGCATTATCCCCCATGTTTTAGAGTCAAACCAGTGAGCAAAGATGCATCCCAGTCATGTGCTTGGAGTAGCCACTGTCCAAATACCAAAGCTTCTCGCTGGCTGCACCTTTATACTGTAAAATAGATTTATTTTATGAAACTTGGTACCCTATTGGCTTTGGGTCCATAATTGTTAATGCTACCCTTAGGTATCCACCTCATACGGCCATTTGGAACCTCATAAAGTCTAGCTCGACAACTTCTCATAGTATGGACTTTGTGTAAATAATAGAAACAAGTTTAAAAAAGTGAGGTGTGTTGGCTGCCACGTTTGAAAAAGTTGCTGAATTTTCTGGTTTCCTTTTCAAACATGGGTTTGAAATCAATTCCAGCTTTATCAAACACACAGTGTTGGGAACCTAAAACAACATTTAAATTTGTCATTCCCATAGCAAGCTTGGAAGAAGTTTTTACAATATATTTTACCTTAGCTTCCAGCACTTCACAATTTTCACACTTGGCTAGTTTGCTAGACTCACCCTCAAATTTAAAAGACTGGAAAATCATATTCAAGTGCTCAAAATCGGTTTTAACAGTTTCTAGATCTTCTTCCAATGAGATGATTGTCTCTTCCAGCCAGTTGTTCAAACCTTTTAGCCTATTATTTACCCCAACCAACCTATTTGCTTGCGTTTCATGAAAAGTTTGAAGCAATATGCTGTAATTTTCAAAATTGGATGAGTCATTTGATCCAGCATTGCTTACCTCTGACTCCTCTTTTCCCATTAGGCACAGATTGACGTCTTCCTCCTCTTTTGATGAGCAGCTAGTTGTAGAATCATTTTCATCCCAAGCTATATATGCTTTTTTTCCCTTGCTGCTCTTGCTGAATTTTTTCTTTTCAGCAGCCTTGTCTTTATGATTCAGATTTGAACATTCAGCCTTGATATGCCCCTGCCTTCCACATCCAAAGCAAGTGAGGTTAGTGGAATTTAAATCAATTTTCTTGGTGTACGTTCTAGTTTGCTAATTTTTCTCTTTTCCTTTCTTCCTTAGGAGCTTGCTAAACTTTCTTGTGAGCATATTTAGAGTTTCAACTTCACTTTCATAGATTGATTCAGCTTCACTATCTTCTCCTAGCGCTGCAATTTTGAGAGCAATGCTTCTAGCCTTCCTCTCTCCATTTTCCTACTCCTTAAACCGATTCATTTCTAGCTCATGCTCCCTTGGCTTTCCAAACAGTGCAGTTGTGCTCAATGTTCAAAGATCCTTTGTCTCTGATATGGCAGTAACTTTTGGTTGCCATGATCTGTGTCAACACCCGATTTTGTCTGGGCAATATTTTAAATTAAAGCATAATAATAAAATTAAAAAAAAATTAAAAAAAATGAATAATAACATAAAAATATATAGGTTTAAATTTCCTTAAGAAATAATAATAGTAAATAAAAATAAAAATAAAACATTGAATTTTTTCATTAAACAAAAAAAAAACTTAAAAAAAGAAAAAAGGTGGTAATTAATTAAAAAAAAAGAAAATAATTAATAATAAATATTAAATAATAAATGATTAAATAACAAAAACAAAATAAAAATAAAATCTATATATAAATAAAAAAAGAAGGAATAAATAATAAAAAATAAAATAATAAAGAATGAGTCAACTCTCTCATTTCTCACTCCTTAATTCCACGTACTGTTTTCTTAAAAATAAAAAAAATATAAAAAATAAAATATCAATTATGAAACTGCTCAAAACAACCCACGTTCTCCACTTTATAAAAAAAATTAATAATTAATAATAAATTATTACCGTTGGAAAATGGCTTAAGTCTCTGAACCACCTTGATTTCAAAAATAATAAATAATAATAATAAAAAAAAAGGGAGAGAGATTAAAAGATGAGGAGGCACGCATCATTTGGGGG
>Ga0209700_105315_pt1 | contig 21857 bp, 8 predicted proteins | sample SiratroredBW_FD_187528 | JGI IMG/M metagenome (GOLD analysis project Ga0209700, IMG submission 187528) | Root nodule microbial communities of legume samples collected from California, USA - Siratro red BW (SPAdes) (version 2) | ecosystem: Host-associated > Plants > Roots > Nodule | place: USA... | reverse complement strand
TTTTTTTTTTTTTTTTCTTTGGTGGTACGCTTATATTACAGTGTTGGAACAATTATATTTAGGAAAATGATATTTTCACTCATTTAATTTTTATTTGACACTCATCTAATTCTCATTTAACATTTTGACGTGTCATATGGATTTTACCAGTGAAAAAGAGAGAATGTGTTTGCTTTTGTTATATATAAAAGGATAATTTCGTTAATTTTATCAATTTCGTCAATTTCATCTAAGTGGTTAGTTTATGTACATCTAAGTGGTTAGCAACGTTAATATGGGTATCGTTATTATGAATGTAGCTAACCAATTATATATACACGACTAACCACCTTGATAAGGTTGGAATAATTGACAAGTGCTGATTTAATGAGTGTCGGAATTATGAACGTAACTAACCACTTATATGTACACAACTAACCACCTTCATAAGTTGGAATAATTGAACGACACTGGTTTAATATGAGTATCGGAGTTATGAATGTAGCTAACCAGTTAGATGTACACGACTAACCAGTTATTTAAGGTTGGAATAACTCACAGGCAGTGATTTAATAAAGGTGTCGGAGTTATGAACATAACTAACCACTTAGATGTACACGACTAACCAATTATTTAAGGTTAGAATAACTCACAAGCAGTGATTTAATATGGGTGTCGGAGTTATGAACGTAGCTAACCACTTAGATGTACACAACTAACCATATATTTAAGGTTGGAATAACTCACAGGCAGTGATTTAATATGGGTGTCGGAGTTATGAACGTAACTAACCACTTAGATGTACACGACTAACCAATTATTTAAGGTTGGAAAAACTCACAAGCAATAATTTAATATAGATGTTGGAGTTATGAATGTAGCTAACCACTTAGATGTACACAACTAGCCAGTTATTTATGGTTGGAATAACTCACAGGCACTGATTTAATATGAGTGTCGAAATTATGAACATAGCTAACCACTTAGATGTACACGACTAACCAGTTATTTAAGATTGGATAAACTCATAAGCAGTGATTTAATATGGGTGTCGAAGTTATGAATATAGCTAACCACTTAGATGTACACGACTAATTAGTTATTTAAGGTTGAAATAACTCAAGGCAATGAAATGATTTAATATGGGTGTCGGAGTTATGAACATAGCTAACCACTTAGATGTACACGACTAGCCAGTTATTTATGGTTGGAATAACTCACAGGCACTGATTTAATATGAGTGTCGGAATTATGAACATAGCTAACCACTTAGATGTACACGACTAACCAGTTATTTAAGATTGGATAAACTCATAAGCAGTGATTTAATATGGGTGTCGAAGTTATGAATATAGCTAACCACTTAGATGTACACGACTAATTAGTTATTTAAGGTTGAAATAACTCAAGGCAATGAAATGATTTAATATGGGTGTCGGAGTTATAAACATAGCTAACCACTTAGATGTACACGACTAACCAGTTATTTAAGATTGGAATAACTCACAGACAATAATTTAATATAGGTGTCGGAGTTATGAACGTAGCTAACTACTTAGATGTATACGACTAACCACTTTGACGAAATTTACAAAATTGATGAAATTGACGAAATTACCCTTTTGTATACAACAAAAACAAAGACATTCTCTCTTTTGCTGATGGATCCACGTGACAAGTAAGAGTGTCAAATGGGAGTAAAGTGAACAGTAATACCCAAATAACATTTTCCTTATATTTAATCTAGGCAACAGAGTGAAAATGGGTTAATAAGAAGAGATTAACTTTTTTTTTATATCGGCATAAAAGGGGATTAACTATTATTCATCCTTTAAAATACTTCAATTTTACTTTATAATATATATATATATATATATATATATATATATATATATATATATATATATATATATATATTTAATCTTAATATTCTAAGAAAATACAAGATTAAATCAGTTAACATGACAATAACAACAATAAAATAAATAAATAAATATAATAATAATAATAATAATACAGATTTTTATGTAAACATTACGTAAAGGCAATGCACACCAATAACGATAACACTCGCAAATTACACGGAAATTAAAGCATCTTAAACAACTATATCCCTTTAAGTATCATATGTAAGAATTTTAAATAAAAGAAAAAGAAAAAAAAAATGTACACAATAATGAAATGAGCAGGACAAAACTCATAAAGAGAAAACAGAAATCACGTGCTACTAAAAAACATTTCAAAATTGAACTGTAGTTCGAATTGTGCTACGCAAAATCAATTCAAAATAGAATTGGAGAATTGAGCTAAAAGAAGTAACATAGCTTCAGACAATGACGTATACTAGGCTTCGATTGGTTTCAATATTTTTTTATCAACAACAAGAAGAAAAATATGTATAGATGCTCTAATCCTTCTAGTTAAAGTCACTTATGTGATTATGTATTGAGAATAGTAATACTTTTTGATTTTTCCTTCCATAATAAATTAAGTTTTTGATTTCAACCTGTAAATACACCTCTCAAGATTAAGATTAATTAGTGAAATTTAATTAGTAAAATTGTTGGTGTTAATTATCATAATTAAAATGTTAAGTTTTAATGAACAATGCTTTACACTGTTTCAATATTTTGAAAGTGTATTGTCATTTCTATAAATAGAGGATTATTCTTGACATATAATATTATTATTTCTAAATCATTTGCTTAAATACTTATTAATTTGATTATTAGAGTGTTTTCTGTAAGTATCCTCTTCCCTCAACTGAGTACAACGAAACATTTTAAGTGCAAAAAGTAGATCCCACAACAAATAACAGATTCCTAATTTTGCATACCAACCTACTTCTTATTAGGAACATTTTGATGTCCAGTATAAAACTCATGAACAGATTAACAATTTTTTGTTTATCGGCATAACAGGATTAACTATTATTCATCCTTTAATATATTTTAAATTTATATATATATATATATATGCTCAGTCTTAATATTTGGTAAATATACTATACGGTCGATCAGACACACTAACAAAATTATATTTGCTTATATCTTTCGATGTACTGTGATAACCACTTAAGATGTTCATCTTCGTCGTTCACGGGTAAAATTATCCGTTCACGTGCTATTTACAGGGGACACGCATAACCAATAAGCGACATGTAATGGCTCTTTACATGGGACACGTGAAAGGACGTAGTAGAGTGGATTCAAATTAGAATGGGTCATAAAAGGTTGGGCCTTACATTGGACTAGGACCCATTGGACTTAATTTCTTCAGGCCCGTTACAATACATATAAATAGGAGCTCAACCTCCAAACATAAAGTACTTAAAAACTTTAATCTCAATCACCTACACCACTCACCCTAAACTGACTTGAGTATCGAAGTGCTTCCAGGACCCCTTCCTGGGATCGTGAACTTTGACAACTTTGACAGGAACAGAGGAGCCTAGAGAGAAAACCCCTTCCCGAAATCGTGGACTTTGACAGAAACAGAGGAGCCTAGCAAGAGAAACCAAAAATATCAGGAATGACAGAAGACTTTGTTGTTATTGAAACTAGCCGGTCTCTTTCAAGATTAGTAAATAACTAAAATAACATTATCTTTATAAACATATTAACCAAAAATAAACATTTTTTAGAGACTAAAAACTAAATTTATGATAGTTTGAAGGTAAAAACATATTTAATATTTTCTGAACCCAAATATAAATAAAAAATAGAAAAAAAACTTATGATTGAAAAATTGAAATATGAACACATTTTAATGAATTTAATTCTATTTAATGTCATTATTTGAAAAATACAGCTAAGTTTAAATTTGAATATTATTTTTATTAAATATTTCTAATGATAGTTTTAAAAATATATTTTTTATAAAAGAAAAAAATTAATTAACTAACTTTGTTTAAACCACTAAATGTAAATATCTTTTTATCTTGAGTTTTTAATGTTCCAAAAAGTCAGAAATTGAATTTCAACTACTTTAATTAATTCATAACTGAATTTATGAAATTAAGTCGAGTTATTTGACAAAGGGATGGGTTTTATTTTTAAAATTATTTCTAAATTGATTGTGACTTTCCTTAATTTGCAAGTTTAGTTTATAATGGATTTGTACTTGATTTGAAAAAGTTGTATCTTTTTGTATAAGCTGCATTTAGATTGGTTTTCAGTCTAAACAAGTCGTTTTTAATCAATTTTAAAAGTCTTCTATGTGAAAATGAATTCTTTTATATTACAAAATTAAGTATATGTGGAGTAAAATCCAAAAGTGATGGAATAGACAAATCAATTAAATACATTAATGACATGCAATTAATAGCACAGATAAAAAAATAATAAAAAACACCAATATATTTTAATGTATTAAATTGTCATAATAATATAAACATTTTAAACAGATTACTCACCAAGTTGGATTTTAAATGAATTTGTAAAAATTAAATTCAAGTACCATCAAAGCAAATCTATAAAATATTTGATTGTGTTGAATCATACGACATATTTGATTAAATCAGTTAATAATAATAATAATAATAATAATAATGATAATAATAATAATAATAATAAAGATTTTTAAGTTACGTAAAGGCAATGCACACCAATAACGACAACACTCGTACATTTCACGGAAATTAAGGCACCTTAATCAACTATATCCTTTTTAAGTATCATATGTAAGAAATTTAAATAAAAGAAAAAGAAAAAAAAATGTACAACAACAATGAAATGAGCAGGACAAAACTCATAAAGAGAACAGATCACGTACTAATAAAAACCATTTCAAAATTGAACTGTAGTTCGAATTGTGCTACGCAAAATCAATTCAAAATAGAATTGTAGTACGAATTGAGCTAAAAGAAGTAACATAGCTTCGGACAATGACATAGACCAGGCTTCGATTGGTTTCAATATTTCTTTATCCAGAACAAAGAATATTTACAATACGTTTAATCCTTCTAGTTAAACTCAGCTATGTAATATTGATAGTGCTGAGATTACAAAAAAATTATTGATTTACGTATAGATTATTACATACGAATTTTATCTGTATGTAAATTTAGTATAATATACAGATTTTATATACATTTTATATACAGATTTATTACATACTAAATATAGATTCATTACGTACAAATTTATTACTTACGAATTCAAATCTGTATATAATTACTTACGAATTTTATATACAGATTTATTAGATACGGATTTATTATATATAAATTTTATATACGAATTTTATATACGGATCCAAATTCATGTGTAATTTACTTACGAATTTTTTCATAAATAATATTAATAATTAATTTTATCAAAATTATAATTATTATTATTAATATTATTATTATTTTTAATATTATTATTATTAATTACATTAACATTATTATTATTGATAAAAATAAATATATTATTAAAATTGGTAATAATATATATAATTAATAATATTATTACTATTATTATTATTTTAATATTAATATTAGAATTTTTAATAACCGTAATTTTAATATTATATTATTAATATTACTTTTGAAATTAGATTTATTAATATTATTAGAATTATTATTAGTATTATTATTACGGATCCAAATTCATGTGTAATTTACCTACGAATTTTTCCATAGATAATATTAATAATTAATTTTATTAAAATTATAATTATTATTATTAATATTATTATTATTTTTAATATTATTACTAATTATTATTATTATTATTATTATTAATTACATTAACATTATTATTATTGATAAAAATAAATATATTATTAAAATTGGTATATATATATATATATTATTAATATATATAATTAATAATATTATTCATATTATTATTATTATTTTAATATTGATATTAAAATTTTTAATAACAGTAATTTTAATATTATATTTTTAATATTACTTTTGATATTATATTTATTAATATTATTAGAATTATTATTAATATTATTATTATAATAAATATTATTATTATTATTATTAACTTATATAATTAATAATATTAGTATTATATTTAATATTATTATTTTTACTTATTATTATTATTAATATTAATATTATTAGGAATAATAGTATTAGTATTATTAATATTTAAACTTACTTTTGTTTTTCTAAGTAGCTCATCTCATCATTTTCATTACTTCTTCTTTCAATAGTTTTTCCTACCAAACACCATTATATTAACCTCCGTATATCCGCGTTGTTCTCTGGACTTTTTATCAATATGAGGTGATCGTAACACAGTATATAAGACTCGTGATTCAGGCAGTCCAATCTTCCGTGTGTAAGGCTGAAGCCCCCCAAAATGGGTGATCAAAAGATCGAATCACTATGTCAACAAAGATACCTAGACAAAACTTTTTAACTGAATGAATGAGTATAATAATGTTATAAAAATTTATAATATAAGCTATTATACTTTGGCTTATTAGTGATAACTTTTACGGATAAAGGTTACTTTTAAATGAGTCCAGTAGCCACGTGATTGCAGACTTGGATCAGACCTCGGTGCATGCAGCTGCAGAACGCATATGTTTCAGATCCCTACAAAAAGTCAAAAATTTTAGCAGGATCACGTGTTTTACACTGCATTATACTATCAAAATAAATTTAGCTCTTAGTAATCCAAACAAAAGTCTTGTCGGTCTTGTTGTCTTCGCATTCTCAATAGCCAGCCACATTAAACCATGCACCCTTCATACTTAACCTGATTCAGATGCCAACACATTATGTTATTACTACTTTGTGATTTATATATATATATATATATATATATATATATATATATATATATATATATATATATATATATATATATATATATATATGCTTATATACATATATATGTTGTCTAAAAATGAGTTAAATTACATATTTATTATTCAATAGCTTTTTAAGAATTAGATATTTTATATACTTTTAAAATTATTAAAGTTTATTATATTAATTAATTTTAACATATAATATAATATTTAAAATATATAAATATTCATTATTAATGTTTTTATCAGTAATACAAAATATATAATAAAATAAGAATAATAAGAATATTCCAACCATATCTAAATCCGCACAAATCCCCACATAGTGTCAAAAAAAAACTAAAACCATATCATTTCAACAATAGAAAAGCCTCTCACAAAAGGCTCTAACCCAAAAGTATTCATTATTAATAATATATATAAAATTAAATAATATAAAATTTGAATGTTCCATTGTGCTAACTTACATATTAAAACGTGAAGAGGAATACGTTAAATATTTAGTCCCAAATTTACTTTGATTCTTCTTAATTTTTAATCATTTTGAAAGTGAAAAACAAAGACAAATGGTTAGAACAACAGACAAAACATATCATTATCTACTTGAGTTATCAATTAAACTCATAAAATATTCAAATGATCCACATACTGAGTGTGTTGACCTATAAATATCACCATGTATCTATTTCAAAAGTATAATGCTAAATATATATATAGGTGATGATTTAGTTATTCTCTTTTAAAACAAATTTTTTTTATCAATAATAAATATATTAAAATGGAAGCAATTACTCACGTATTTACACAAAATAAAAACTTAGTATACAAAAATGTTTTGAACATCCATTGTCATTTACTGTCACTCTGTAAAACCTTAAAACTCCTTACAATTGGATATCTATTCCCATAGCAAAAAAAAAAAAAAACATATCGTTCCCTTAAGCTTGAGTAATCATTTAGAGGCTATATAAATTATGGTAACAGAATTTAAGGATCCCAAGTTACCAAACTGCAAAACAGTAAATATCCTGTGCCTCCTTTGCCTCAGTTCCTGGCTAAGCTAATCATACCACGGAGGCAATGCATAATTTGACATCTTTATGCACACAAACAGACATATATGGATGTGGCTGTTCTTTCTTTACTCAAGACACTCACATCTGATTTTGGAAGTATTTTATACAGCAGATTTATTCAATTATTATATTTTCTTTTATCTCCCTTCTGCTATTTTATACAACCGGCTATGAAAATATCTTATACAGCCGGCTTTGGAAGTATTTTATACAGTAGATTCCTTTAAAACATGTGATACAAGATAAATATTTAAACCAAGAATCTCCCAACTCTTTAATAAATGTTTTATTTGAATTTTCAACTTTTTTTTATAATAGACCAAGTGATGATTACATAAATTAAAACATCATAAACGATAAAAAGCACACTTAAGGCTAAAATACAAATTGTGTATTTTGATTAGACTTTTTTATATTAATTTCTATGTTTTAGTAATTAACAATTTTGTATGGACTTTTTTTTTAACTAATTAGATAACATAGTGGAGAAGTATAGTAGTCTTATGTTCATATTATAGATATGTTTATCTTGACTTATGTAAAAGTTAAGACTTATTCAATGAATAGAAACATATATTTGAGAGAGATAGTATCTCCAAATTCTTGAGTTTAATTTTTGGTTTTTTATCTTTAAATTTTAATTCAATGTAGTGAATCTTATTCATTCAACATGGTAACATATTCTTAGAAATTTGATGGAATACAGTGTATTTTAAATTCAATTAATTTTTTGCTCATAAAAAAATATATTTTGAATGTACAACTCCTTTGTTTCAAATAAAAATACATAAAACTCTTCTCAAACCTTTTATTGCACAATTAACAAAATATATATATTCATCAATTGTTATAACTGATGACAATATTCATTTTATTCTCTTAGAAAAATGTACATAAATCTAATATATTAAGATGTAAAACATTTTTTCTAATCATAAAATCTTTATTATATTTCATTTTTCAATACTCATATTATTAATAAAGAGAATTTTGTTAGCTGATAATAAAAAAAGTAGAATTTAAGTAATACCTATATATAGCCATAATAGCAGTCTTTTATTTTTAAGTAACTTTTAGTAAACTTTAAAAAAAATATTTTAGTGTACTACAAATATATTACTGTGATAAATGCATTCTCTTCATGTTGTCATATATTTTATAGAGTAATAATTTGTCTTTGTGTAAATACTTTTTTATCAATAATAAGAAAATAAATAAATATCAGGAACATGTAGGCTATCTGATAATCTATTTACATGGCCAAACTCTGTCTCACTCAGCAGCTAATACGTACACTACCTGCTGTTCCAGAAAATTCCAACAAAAAAGATAGACTTAAAATACATACATTTCATATCAGCCCAAAAAAACCATTCCCGTGTTAGAAAAAATATTCCGTTTAGTATCTGCATATTATATCGTCATCCTTCATATCCTATTCTTCAGTTTACAGAAAATGTAATAGGACATTCCGATATGATGACTGTGCTGTCATTTGTAAAGCAGGCTATACTGCTTCATCTTGGCAGTATATTGTAAGTATGAATGATATAATTACAAAACTATCATATTTATCATTCTTCGTTCATAATTTATCATTTTTCGTTCATAATTTATCATTAATTTATAGGACAAAATATAGAATATATAGTTTTTTATTCATATAATCTTCTAGCATAAGACATTTACAATATGTCATGATAATTACTCAGTGAAATTGTACCTGGACAAGCATGAGCTTATAAAGATGCTTATACACGGTTAGACAAAATACTGAGTTTGGAACACTACTTTTTGTGTTGTGCTGCTTCTTGTTAGTAGAACCAGAATTGATATATTTTGTTAAGAAGGAAAGTCAAAAAGATTACACTCAGGAGATAAAAGAACACCTTAACAGGACAATCTAAAGCCAACTTTCAAACAAACCATAATATTTTTATAATACTTTTATATTTTTATAATACTTTTTCCTAATTGTTTTAAATAATACTTTTGAACAGAAAAATAAAGTGACATTGATAGTAATTTATCATAAAAATAAAATAAATTATTCAGAACAAAAAATAAAAATACATTATTAAATACATAAAAGTTGACAATTTGCAAAAACTAAAATTTACATTTAAATTTAAAAAAATAAAATAAGAATTACAGTAATCATGTTTCAAAACTTGTATGCTTAACATTCCTCTCCTATAAATAGCACAAAAGGAAGCTAAACCTAGAAGAGTTCTATCAGTCAAAAGTAAAAGCTTTCTTTGAAGCATTCTCTTTCTCAGGTGATAATGTTCTCATCACTTCTTCTAGTTCTTTGCCTAACTTTTCCTGTGTTTTTGTTCTTCTTCATCAAATACACAATTTTCAAAAACTCACCACTTCCACCTGGTCCTAGAGGTCTTCCCATCGTAGGAAATCTTCATCAACTAGATACTTCTTCCCTTCATATGCAGCTCCGAGAACTGTCAAAGAAATATGGTCCTTTATTTTCCCTTCAATTAGGTTTAAGGCAAGCAATAGTTGTTTCCTCACCTAAACTAGCCACAGCGGTAATGAAAGACCATGACCGTGAATGTTGTCCCCGACCTAAATTACTTGGCCAGCAGAAACTCTCCTATAATGGGTTAGACTTAGCATTTTGCCCATACACCGAGTATTGGAGAGAAATCAGAAAGCTTTGTGTTGTCCATGTCCTTAGCTCCAAACGTGTCTCATGCTTTTCCTCATTGAGACATTTTGAGGTGAAGCAGATGATAGAAAAAATATCCATGCATGCCTCAAATTCAGAAGTTACCAATTTGAGTGCAGTGCTCGTGTCTCTTACAAGCACTATTATTTGTAGAATTGCTTTGGGGAGAAGGTACGAAGAGGAAGGAAGTGAAAGGAGCAGGTTCGATAGGTTGCTGAGTGAGTGTGAAACCATGATGAGTTCCTTCTTTGTTTCAGATTATATTCCTTTCATGGGTTGGATTGATACGCTCAGGGGAATTCATGCCCGTCTTGAACGAACTTTCAAGGAGATGGATTGTTTCTACCAAGAAGTCATTGATGAACACATGGAATGTTCTTATAAGAAGACTCCAGAGGAAGAGGACATAGTTGATGTCTTACTTGAACTGAAGAAGCACCATTCGTTTTCCATAGATCTCACTGATGATAACATCAAAGCGGTGATCATGGTTTGAATTTCCATTCCTTTAATTCCTTCTCTTTACTTAGTCTATTTAATTCCTACACAGAAATCTTCCATCACACTTTGTTTGATTTTTTTATAAGCTCGGTGAAATTCACTCAAACGTGAAGAACAAATATTAGGAGCAGTTGAATGCTTAAAGTTGAATAAGAATTTTGTCATCACCACACAACAAAGGGTAGAATTTTGTATGAATCCAAGTATGTCAATAAAAGTTAGAAAATTGAACAATATATAAAAAAAAAAACTTAAAAAACACAAATATTTTTGGATGAAAGTAGTATCAATTCCTTTCCTTTCCTTATATGAGTGCTTTTGAGATCTCATCATTAGCTTTTGAATCTCTCTAATGGTATCCGATTATAGTACCCAACAAAGTTCAATTAAATTGTTGTTTGCTAATTTTAATTTCATTCAATTATTAACTTCTGGTTTGCTGTTACAGAACATGCTTATAGGGGCAACAAGTACCACTACAGCCACAGCAGTAGGGGCCATGACTGAACTAATAAAAAATCGAAGAATTCTGAAAAAGGTTCAAGAAGAACTAAGAAGTTTAAGTGGTGAGAAAACTTTCTTGGATGAAGATGATGTTCAAAACTGTCCCTATTTAAAAGCAGTAATAAAAGAAACATTCAGATTGTATCCACCAGCACCACTGCTTGTGCCAAGAGAAACAAGAGAAAAATGTACGATAGATGGTTATGAAATTCCAGCGAAGACAATGATATATGTGAATGCTTGGGCTATTCACAGAGACCCCGAGGCTTGGGAAGATGCAGAAGAGTTTATACCTGAGAGGTTCTTAAACAGCACTGTAGATCTTCGTGGACAAGATTTTTGTTTCATTCCATTCGGTGCTGGTCGAAAGATGTGCCCAGGTTTGCATATGGCATTAGCCGTACTAGATGTTGTTCTTGCTAATCTTCTTTTTTCCTTTGACTGGGAATTGGTAGAAGGAACTGAAGGAAACGACAATGATTCTACAGTGTTGCCAGGACTCACACGGCATAAGAAGAATCCTCTTTGTGTTTTGGCCAAGTGTGGTAGGTAAAGTTCAAAGTAAGTCATAAGCAGTGATAGTAAAAGAAGTAAACAAGTGATGTGATTGAAATTATGAGAGTTTGTAATAATTTTGAATAAGAATAGCATTATTGTAAAACCTTATTCCTATATCATTTCTTTTCTTTCTTTCATCAGTGCTTATCAATAATTGACCCTCAAAATTCGTGAGATGGTGACACCAAAACACGGAATTGAACTGTTAATAGTACAATTGGAAAAGTTGTTATATACCTTTCACTGAAAGCCTCAAAAGATTGGTTATACCTTTCATGGCATGGCATCAATTATCCATTATCGTAAGATCATAATTCTCATAAAAAAATATCATACTCAGAAATATGGAGTCGTTTGTTTGCTATGAATGCCTTTGCACATGCATGAACACTTCTGATCACCATGAATCAATCAAGAAGAAGAATAGAAAAATCAGTGTTGTAACCACCTATTTCTTTCTCACTTCCCCTGTAACTATGTTGAACAGGACATAAAAAACATTTTTCTCCAACGTTGGGTACAGGTCTATGAGGTGTTTATAGCAAAAAGACTGAACAGAAAGAGGCAAGAGATATGATTTTTTAAGATTCTGTGATGTAAGAAACCCAGGGAGACTAGAAAAAAAAAAAAAACTTCAATGTTATCATCACCGAGAATGGATTGAAGGTGAAAAGTTTAGAGGATATCAAGATAAATGGAAGACTGTATAGAGTTGCTTTACAAGAAGAAACAACAGAAATAAATAAAGCATGACAATTTTTAAGGTTGGTTAATACCAAATCTGACTCAACTTCGGTCCTCGATGGACACGATAGTCAGGGATAGTTTATTATCAAGTAAGGGATGATATGACAGACATAAGGATTGCAGCTGAAGTGGAGGAAACAAGGCAAAAACCCCCAAAAAAACCCTGAAAATGCACGCCAGAAAACACTAGAAGTAGACGGGTTATTGCACACGACTGTTAATCGGAGATGTGACTGAAGCTCGCCTGAACAGAATGTTAGCACCATTAAGGAAAAGAGCGGTCTTGCATAGCCCCTAGCGTTCCTTGCACAAAGATGGCATAGTCTTAACGGAAATATGGAATAATTGTAGATATATTTGAGTGCAAGGATAAATTTTTATTGACATAAATTAATATTTATACATTTTTAAGAAAAGCAGAATCTAAATTTATTAGACTTGGTAACTAATACCTTAAATTTATGAAAAAAAAATTAAATATCAAATTTCTTAATTTTTGTTGCCAAATTACATCATAAGAGACATTTTTCCAACACTCCTCCTTGTCTCTTTTGATGTAAATTCTAATTTTGTCTTTCAATTCTTCAAATCTACCTTTTGGAGAAACTTTAATTAAAATATCAACTAATTGATTATTGATCTTCAGAATCTTTTCCCGTAGACTTTGATATGCTTCTTCACGACGGGCATCCTTGTTTCTCTTCTTGATTGGTTGCCTTGACCTAAGCTTCTAAAATTACTACAGGAATACATGATGGTCTTTCCTTAATATCATCCCTGCTAATAAATTTGGTAACTTGGCCCCTGGGTCTCTCTTCAATTCTCATTGATCTACCAACAGGGCCATTAACAGCAACAGATCCTTGCTTGCCTTTGAACGCGCAACTCTTCTTCTTCTTTGCTTTCTCAATTGTTTCCATTTTCTCCTAATTCCCAACTTTAACCGCAGAGGAATAGGCTAAGTCGGTTTGTATGTTTGTCGAGAAACTTTTGCCCTTCATCTTTATTGACATCAATTTAATGTCAGTTGAATCAAAGACTTCACAAGTTTTATTTTTGAACACAACAACATAATCTTTCTCTAAAAGTTGTCCACACTTAACAAATTTTAATCAATCTCAGGAACATATAGAACATCAGAGATTATTCTTTTACCTGAGTCAAAATCAATGACAATATCACCTATGCCTTTGACCTCAATATAGTCTCCATTCCCAATTCTGACTTTCGAAAAACGGGTTTTGTCCAGCTTTACAAACATGCCTTTATCATGATTCATGTGATGAGTGCATCCACTATCAATCAACCATGTTTCACTAGTGATGTCACTAGCAAAGCAAGTTGTTACAAAAAGATGCTCCTCCTTCTCGTAATCAGTCTCTTGAACAATTTGCGCCTCTTGTTGCTTTCTTTTGCATACCTTCTCTACATGACCCTTTTGATTGCAGGATCTACACACCAAATCGGGTCTCCACCAACATCTCCAATGTGGATGAGAAGTTTTTTTACAGTATTGATATACTGAGTACTTCTCCTTCTCGTCATTGTCATCCTCATCACTTTTCTTCTCATTTTTCTAGCCTTTCTTCTTTGCTTTGTAACTCGGTTGTGACTTTGCTAGTAAAGCTCCTTCAATATTCGGCGGCTCTTGTCTCAACATTCTTCTCTGCTCTTGGGTTTGCAAAGAGTTCATCAACTCGGTTAATGAGATTTTCGTGAGATCTCTAGAATCTTCAAGTGAAGAAATCTTTGCTTCAAACCTCTCAGGGAGGCTCATCAGCACTTTTTCTACAATTCTTCTATCAAGCAAATCTTCACGTAATAAACGAATTTTGTTTACCACGATCAAGAGTCTATCAAAATATTCTTTGATAGTCTCGGTCTCTTTCATTCTCAGCATCTCAAATTCTCTTCTAAGATTGAGAATTTGCATCTACCGAGTTCTTTCATTTCCTTGAAACGCCTCGTGGAGAGTATCCCATGCTTCTTTAGCGATTTCCCAGGCCAGAATTCTAGTGAAAACAACATCAGAAACAACACAGTGAATACAGGTCTTGGCCTTCGATCTTCTCATTACTTCATCATTGTAATTTCTAATTTGAGCTACAGTTGGATCTTCTTGTAGCGGTTGAATTTCAGACATCACAACATCCCATAAACCACTTGCTTCTAGCTAAGACTTCATTTTGACAGACCATATTTCAAAGTTTTCACCTGAGAAGATTGGTGGAGCTGCCATGAAATTTAAATTTCCGGCCATATCTTAATACTCGTCACTCGAGTCTCACTTATCTCTTGTATTTTTTTTATCTCTCACACTATGAGACCCTTAAGAACTAAGAGCACTGATACCACTTTGTAAATATATTTGAGTACAAGAATAAATCTTTATTGATATAAATAAATATTTATACATCTTCAAAAAAAACACAATCTAAAACCATAATTTAAAAATATATCTAAACTAAAAAACAGTTTAAAACTAATTATAAATAAAAAAGATATCTTACAATCAGATTACTAAACTTATTAACTACCACCCTAAATTTATGAAAAAAAAAACTAAATATCAAATCTCTTAATTTTTATTATTTCTCATACACTTGTCATAAAGAGTTATTTTTCCAACGATACTAGTATCCAACGGCTCAAAAGTCAGATCCAAGTGCGGAAAATATGAGGCAGTTGCTTCGTGCACCTCATTTTCGTCCTGACATTTGTGCACCTCTGAACGTATAAAGGAGTTGTGATTTTGGTCGGCTGCGTGAGGTGAAGGAGCATAGTCGTTTCGAAAAAGACTTTTCTAGACATGTTTTTCAAAAAAAATTTCAGAACCTTTTTTCTTGATTTTCAGAAATAGGTTTCTGCAATGTATCTTTTACCTTCCCAAAAATGAATTTTGGAATTTCTTTGCGGAACTATTTTTGAAACCCAATTTTTGAAATCTTATATTGATTCTGAAAACGAAAATAAAATCTAAAACTCACTCACACTGCCTTTTCTTACAACCAAAGTCATCTGCAACAACTTAAAAAAAAATAAAACCGTTACCACCTATTGCCACTATCACCACCAGAGGCGTATCTTCAACCACAATAGACCTCACCTTCATATAAACTGTCAAGGGCATAATTAAATTTTTGAAAATTTGATAAGGTGCACGAAATATTTGATAAGGTACTGGAAGAAACTGCCAAAATATGATTAAAGAGTGACCCATAATATAGTCCACAAACATTTTTTTCCTTGCTTATTCCTTTAATAGCTATAAATATATTATTATTAATCATTCTTTCACATTGACACATTTTTCTCCTTGTTTATTCTTTTCGTAGCCATAAATGTATTATTACTAATCATTCTTTCACACACAAAAAGTGGTCTTTGTGCCACATTGTCAGTATCCCTCCAGCCCCCTCTTCTGTCTCCTTTCATGTATCCAGTCCATATTATTGTGTCCCCACAAATACAAAGTGTATCACTTTGTAAGATTTATTAATACTTGTTTAGTCTTTTTAATACATAGCATAACAGTCTCCTTTTTCATTTATAGATTTTTCCAAGTATTTCCATTTTATCTCATTCACAAACCTCATATATTTATAAATATAATCTTCATTTACATTTTTTATTATGCCCTACTTCATTGTCCCTCAATCTGTTACTATCTCTCAACTGTAATTCCTCTAACACTTTCAAAGCAGTATCATCATCCTCTTTAAAAGTTACACTTACTTTTCCTAATTCCCACAATCTTATTGTTTTTAGAATATCGTTTCTTAACCAGAACAGTCTATTGTAATTGTTAATTATACAATCAAAAGTGCAGTTGCTTATTGTTTGTATGGCTGATATGATTTTTCTTCTCTATATTCTACTACCCTTCTGTTGTTCTACCTTTGAGTTTGCATAAACCTTACTCGTTTTGCCCACCCAGAAGTTGCTTCTTTCTTTGAATAACTTTTGGGTCCATGGTTGCTTTGTTGATAAAGACCATACACACTTCCCCATTGCTTGATTTACCAGGCTTCTCACCTGTACACCTTGTCTTCGTTTGGTGGTGGCTATCCACGATCGCATTTGCATTCCTATGTACATATTTTGAGATGGTGTAGTGCATTGTATATTATGAAATCTTAGAGCATTGTCCCTCTCTTCAGCTAGATATCCATTTCCTCCAATTTTGACTTCTCTTAAGTTTTTGTGCTTCTATAATTGCTTCTACAGTTCACGTGTTATGATGGTATTGTTTCTAGACGGATTCTTTATGCATCTCCATACTTTTTTTCCTGAACTTCCATAGGCACATAAAATTGACTATTATATATTTTTAATAAAAAAATTAAATAAACCATATATTAATTTTTTTATATTTTAAATTATACAATCCTGATATATAATTTTTATATAATTTTTTGATATATAATTTTTATATAATTTTTTTATATATGATGTAATTTAATATATAATTTTTTTTTATATTTTGATTTTACAATCTGATATACAAAAGTTATATATCAAATTATACAATTCAAAATAAATAAATATATTTTAAATTATATAATCTAATATATAAAATTATAATACGGAATGCAAACAAAAATTTATATACTGAATTATATAATTTGATATATAAAACAAAAACTTATATATCAAATTATATAATTATATTCTGAATTATTGAATCTAATAAGAATATTTTTGACATTTTAAAAAAAATATAGAGATATAGGAATGCAGAGTGAAATGATGGATATGGAGGAAGAACCCGTCTTGTTTCTATTGGCCTTCCCTCCATATTAGGTAGTCGTGTTGGCCTAATTGCTATTCGTGGCAATTATTTTTTCCAGCCATCATTTTTGAACATGCATTCCCATAATTGGGTAAAATATTCGAATTACCTTATCTGCTTTTCTCTAACCGCATCCCACCACTGTTTTCCGCTTCTGCCTTACTGCACAGAAGAGAAGCAGAACAGTGTAAAAGAAATTTCATTCTGAAAAGCTCTATCTAAAAAAACACATTTTATATGTTCTTGGAAAGCTTATTTAGGAAAACTCGTTTTAGAAAACACATTTCAGAAGCTAAAATTTCTTCGGGAAATCCTATTTCAAAAAAGGTTGTTCTATGCGTTTCAGAAATTTTATTCTAAAAATCTCTTTTTCAAAATTTTATCCTATTTTAGAAATCGTGTACGGGAATGTATTTTATAAATTCTGAAAAGTATGTTATAGAAAAATTTTCATAACAAATAATATAAAAGTAACTTTAAAGAAGAATAAAATAGTCATTTGAAAAGTGTAGGGTGAAGGTTCAAATGGAGACCGTGCACGAAGCAATTTCCTCCCTTCACTCATTCGTTGAATATGAGTTATTTATCTTTACTTTTTGAATTGGCCCGCTCCACTCATTTTGTAACAATTATAAAGGAAAACAGAAAAAGGGACAAGTAGCTAAAAATGACAACGAGAACAACAAAAAATTGAATGATTTAAGAATGTCTTATGTTGGGCTTACACATGTTGTTCATTATCAAGATGAAACCATAAAGATCTATAGAAGAAAACAGATGAATTGTAACTATAATTTATTAAAAAATTATAAAACTAGTTTAGAAAAATAATCATTTCTAAATTAAATTTATGTTTGAAATACACATAAAAAATATTAAACATACTACAATATCATTCTTAAGAGAATTTATCTTTACTTAAAAATAAACAAATAATGTAATTTTTTTATGTTAAATTAAATTATATAAAATATTAAATTATTTTTTAATTAATTAATTAATTTTGAAAAAGATATTTATAAAAATAATTATTTGGATATGACAAAACTAACCTTAAATTGAAAAAAAAATATTTTTAAAAAAATATTTGTGTATTAAATATTTTTTTAATTTTCAAAGTTTTAATTTAATATATATATATATATATATATATATATATATATATATATATATATAATCCACGTTGTCGACTATAAGACAACACAAAGTTAAAGAAATTTTTTAACGAAATGAAAGTTTATGTATATATAAAAAATCAAATAATTAAATAGGATGCATGTAATTATTTATATTTGACATTCATTCTTTAAGTTTATTAATCTAAATAATTTTTAAAATATTAAATACTAAATATAAAATTTTGTGCATATGATTATATTAGTTGGGTATGCGATTGACCTCGCTCGTTTTTAATAATCTCCATCCACAATAATCTCATTAAAAAAATATCAACATAATACTTAACCGAGGAGTTGGACATAACCTATAGAGGTAATAATGAAAATTACTAGAAGTTAATAGACAAAAGAAAAAAAAAAAAAAAACCTTTAAGAAAGTACTACTAAATTCCGTTAATGGTCATTACTGGTACTTTAGTAGGAGTTAATCGAAAATTTTCCTTTTCATTGTACCTCGAAGTTTGGTGGTGCTGCTTGGTATCCTCATGGAGAGGCAAAGGCCAATTAGGGGTGGTTAATTCTGTCTAAAATAACAAATACGAGTCCTTTTCATACTATTTCAACCAATGGTCTCTAACCGTCCACATGCATTCTAAATATGTCATGAGGTAGGGATAATAACATGTATTCTATGATCTATTTTTCTTTTTTTGTTAATAATATTTTTTTATGTTTATTTTAACAAACTTTAATTTTATTCATGATTTACTTCTTTGAAAAACTATAGTCCTTTTTAAACATAACATAATCCAAAAAAAAATGAGAGAAAGATAAGAAGCAATATCGTTTGTGGATGATTTGAATGCAACACTGAGTGATAGTACTGGTAAAGGGGTACATGTCTAGCTAGGAATGGAGGTACCTTCCGCGACCATAATGCTGTCCTTATTGATTGCTTGGCCATTAATGTCTGCAATAAATTTGTTATCCAAGCTCAGCTGCATCATGTTGTAACTGCTATCAATATATAGTCAAAGATAAAGGTTGGAATTACATTTTATTGGAATGTATGGTACTTAAAATTCTCTGTGTTTTTTTTTTTTTTGGTTTACATAGATAGAGAGAGGAATATACTGATGATGATGCTATGATGTCATTTGTTTTAGAGAGGTAGATCTTGGATGATAAAAAAGATCGAGGTCACATTTCATTAAGGAAATAATAACTAACGAATAACATGATTAATTAGAAGATTCAATTCGGTTACAATAATTTTATGGAATCTAACACAATATTTATAATTTCTGTTGAAGAAATTATATCACTTATACATCCATCAATAAATGAAATATAAACCAATTTATGATGACATATAAACCAATTTTATGTAGTATTCTCTTATATTGTTGTTTGTTTTATTTTCAAGTTTAAGACATGTAATTAGTATATTTGTTCATTATATATGGTAGTAATAAATATAATTGTTCTCAATCTTGTATTACTTTACATAACGTCTTAGACATATGTATATTTAAATATACTTAAAATAATATGTAATTACGAAATTGTAAGCAGGTTAATGACCAACATTGGATTTCCTTGGCACTATTTCATCGTTATGGCATATGGAAATATGAATCTTCATAACAGCTGTCACATTAAAATTGCTTCGTCAACTATGCATTTAATCATATCTCTTGTTTTTTCAGCCCTATTATAAACCACTTATTTACCATTAAGAAAAAGATTTTTTAAAGACTAATTTTTAGCTATTAAATAAAATGGTTACTAATTGTCTAAGATTTTAGTGACCTATATAATTAGATTCTAAATTAATCTCTAACTAATTAGATACCAATTTAGAATCTAATGACATAATATGGAGAATTTCTTACTTTTCATGGAGGATTAGATCCAGTAACTGGAGGTCTATGGCTGACCGATATTATACACCATCATTTAGCTATTACAATTCTTTTCTTGGTAGCAGGTCACATGTATAGGACCAACTGGAGTATTGATCACAGTATAAAAGACATTTTAGAGGCACATAAAGGTCCATTTACAGGCCAGGGTCATAAAGGTCTATATGAGAGATCCTAACAACGTCATGACATGCTCAATTATCTAAATACTTGAGCATAGGTCACTAAACCTTGGTATTATTCAAGTTTATAACCTTTGTCTTTTCAAATCTATATACACCATTTATTTACAATAACATATGATGACTTTCACCACCTATAAATGTTGTCACTTACTAGTATTAGACGATATCTAATCAATTCACACAATAGTTAAACCTATATACATGACTTCCCACAACCTTTTCAAGTTGGTGTATTATAATAGCCAAATCTTGACAGAGAGTAGGTGGTCTACGTATTAGTATCACCAATACGATGATAATATTGAAAATGAAGCAAGCAATTTCTAATCAATTCAATATAGCAACAAACAAGTTTTATATTGTCAACTTGAACTACAAGTATGAAATCTACATATCTACCAGCACATCTTTATATTGTTCATGAATGATTTATGAAGATGAGGATGTGGACAATTTGTTCACTATGTCAACAAATCAAGTGTTGCAAGTGTTGGTATAATGGCTTATATTTGTGAGCACAACCCACACCCAAGATCTTCTATGGTTTTTAATGAAATAAAAAAAATATTACACAAGTCTTTCAAGTTAGAGAGATGTTCTAATGTATTTCACTACAAATTGTTATTAACCTTTAATAATGGCGAACAACTTTCATTAACATTTTCCTCCCATATTAACGTTTTCCTCCCATTATTATTGACCCTTAATATTGTGTGTCTAAGATTGTGACAAAGTATGTCAATGTAACAATCATAGTTTATCTACGACCATTATCATATAAGTTGTAGTCTCAACTTTCGTACTGAAGTTGGCTTGCATGAGAATTTTTGTTTATTTACCCTACTAGACTTTGTCCCACCTTTTATTTGTGTGTCACTCTTGACATGTGTGCTCCTTTTTTAACTCTTGTGCCACCATGTAATACCCTAAAAAATATTTTAGAATATAAACGTATTAGAAGTTATAATTTAGCTTTAGATATAAATAAGATGACACCTAAATATTTTTTTTAAATGAGAAAAGT